>SDBV01000434.1_pt1 | contig 60143 bp, 35 predicted proteins | sample 2277081 | NCBI WGS metagenome assembly SDBV01 (sample SAMN10402039, study PRJNA504765) | marine sediment metagenome | isolation source: marine sediment core GS10_PC15, 223 cmbsf | place: Arctic Ocean: Southern Knipovich Ridge | collected 2010
TTATATTAAATTTGTTAAATCTCAAAAAGAGGTAGTGGTATGAGGTATAAGGAAATAATGGCTGAGTGTGTACCTCTATACCATTATACCCTATACCCTATACCCTTATACCTGAATAGTTACCATAGCATTAATAAAACCTATTAAGAAAATCTTTTTTTTTATTTCTTGAAACTGCGAGTGCAGAGTCGTCAGACATTTTGACTTTTCCGCCACCGCTGTATCCTTTAATATATTTTTCTACATATTTAAGATTTATAAGATGAGATTGATGAATTCTGAAAAAGCCGTGTTTTATTAAAAGTTCTTCAAATTCTTTCATTGTTTTGCTCACGTGTATCATTTTATCGTTTGTAAAAATAAATTTAGTATAATTTCTATCGCCCTCGCAGCGAATGATATCGTTTATTTCAACCACTTGAAATCCGTTAATAATTGGTAAAACCAACTTATAAATTTTATTTTGCTCATTGTTAAGGTTATCAATTAAAACTTTTATTTTTTGTGTTTGCCCTTTATTAGTATTCCTTTTTTTAAATTTTTCAACAGCAATTTTTAACTCACTTATATTTAAAGGTTTTAATAAATAATCAATAGCAGAAAATTTAAACGCCTCTATTGCGTATTGGTCGTAAGCAGTGATAAATATTACACTAAAATTTATATTATCAATATTTTCCAGGATATTAAAACCTGTTCCATGAGGCATTTCAATATCAAGAAAAACAAGGTCGGGATTATAATCATTTAAAACCTGAATACCACTTTTAACAGAATTTGCCTGTGCTATAACCTTTATATCAGGAAAAAATCTATTTAAGAAATTAATTAGTGTTTTTCTTGCAATTGCTTCGTCGTCTATTATTATTGTTTGTATCATTATTGAATTAAGGCTAAGGCTAAGGAAATTTTAGCTTCAGCTTTGAGAAAAAATTCAAAGTTCGCAAAATAATTTCAATTATCACTATTTTTTATAGAAAGGGATGAACAATTCAACTCTTGTTCCTTTATTATAGCCATTTATATCTTCCAAATCAATTATATTAACACTTAGTTGCTCTAATTTTTTTGTATTTAACAAATCTAACCTTTCCTTATTAATGTTCATACTTATAGATTTATGTTTTTTATAGAGTCTTTTTAATTCTTCTGATTTTTTTCTTCCAATTCCATTATCCTCAATTATACAAATAATCCCGTTGTTTTTTTTTGTAAAATTAATAATAATTTTTCCTTTTGTATCAAGTGGTGCAATACCATGCCAGATTGCATTTTCAACATAAGGCTGAATAATAAGAGAAGGTAAATATGAATTATAAATATCAATATTCTCGTCAATATTAATCTTATACTCAAATTTATTTTCAAGACGTAATACTTCAAGGGATAAATATAATTTAACAGATTTTATTTCATTGGCGATAGGTATATTAGTTTGTCCGGAATTTTCAAGTATATACCTGATAAGCTTGCCAAAATCAGTAAGATATTTATTGGCAGTTTCAATATCATTATTTAAAAAATAATTTTGAATAGAATTTAATGAATTAGAAATAAAATGGGGATGCATTTGAGCACTTAGTGCTGATAATTTTGTTTCTGTGAGTTTTTGTTTTAATTTGTTTTCTTTTTTAATTTGTTGTATCCTGTAATTCATTATAAATGAAATAATTCCTAATATAAAAGCAATAATTAATGCTCTAAACCACCAATTTTGCCAAAATGCTTTTTTTATGACAAAATGTATATATGCAGGAGTTTTAGATACAGTATTAAATATTTTTGCTTTAACAAGGAACTTATAGTTACCCGGAGATAAAGCCCTAAAAACAACACTTTTGTTTTCTGTATTATGCCAGGTAGTATCTAAGCCCTCCATCTTGTATAGATATGAAAGATCTATCCTATTCTTATAGGAAAGCCCTAAAAAGTCAATTTTAATATTATTATTATAATAAGGAAGTGTATATTTATTCAGAATAATTGTATCTAAATCTGAAATACTAACATTTGTAATATAAATTGGAGGAGGTATATTATTATTATAAATTTTGCTTTCATTAAATACTGTAAGACCATTACTTGTAGCAACCCAAATATTATCACCTTTTGCATAAATTTCATTTACTTCATTGGAAGCTAATCCACTATTAATATTATATGTTTTAATTTTATATGAAAAATTACTTTGAGCAGACCATTCTATTTTATTAATACCTGAATTTGTAGCGAGCCAGATATTATTATTATCAACAACATATAAAGATTTGCAAATATTGCTAATTAAACCATTTTTGGTTGTAATATTATAAATGCTATCATTTTTTATTATTACCAATCCTTTTCCATAAGTTGCTACATATAAAGTAGCATCTTCAGATATTTTAATTGACGTAATTCTTTGTTTAAGAGCATTATGGAAAGTACTATAATCAATAATAGTATCTTTATCATAAATATAAGCTTTTAACCCGATAAGTGTTCCTAACCATAAAATAGTATCATCTGCGCAAATGGAATGAGTTGTTATATTATAAATACTTTTATATTTCATAAAATTATTTACATTGCTGATTTTTTTTTGCCAATTATCACCTTTTGAATATCTTGCAATATCCTTAATTTCTTTTGTCAGTTTAAAAACAGCACCTGACCTTGCTATCCATATATCGCCTTTTTTATTTTCGCTGATTGATTTTATACTACTTAATAAAAAATTTTCAATATTACCATTATCAAAATTAATTAATATATTGTCAGTTCCAATCCAAATTGTATTATCAGACGTGCATAAAATATCTTTAACACGATTCCGGGTTTTAAAAAATGGAATTGTTTTATAATTTTTAATTTTCCCTTTTTTTATTATACTATAATTTCCATTTTTACTTCCGAGCCAGATATTATTGTTATTATCAGCATCAATACAAAATATTTCATTAGTTTGTAATTCATCTTTATAAGTTAAAAAATCTACCGAAGGGGTATAAAATACTCCATTTCCTAATGTTGTAAACCATATATTATTTTCTTTATCCTGTAAAACAGAAGAAATTATTTCTCCTTTTAGAAAACGTTTTCCATTATCATCTGAAATTTTACCATTTTCAAATAGTATTGCTCCTGTATTGGTAGCAACCCAAATATTATTGTTTTTTGATTGCGATAAGGAATTTATTTTTTTTGTAATAATATTAAACGTGTCAATAGGTATTATTAATGAATCACAAATTTCAAATAATTTTTTATTGTGAAAAAATATAACTCTGCCATTATTTTTTTTTAGTAATTTTAAATCCGAAGGCATATCAATAAAAGGATAAGAAATAGATATTTTTTTATAATTTTTTGTGATATTTACAATTCCATTGCCCAATGCTGCCCATATTTCATTCTTATTGTCTTCCCATATAAAAAATACGTTGTTATCAGGAAGTCCATTTGTTACATTATATTTTTCAACTTTTTTGTTGTTAGTTAGTTTTATTATACCGTTATACCCTGTTCCAAACCAGAGATTACTATCTTTATCCTCAAGAAATGATTTAAAAAATATGTTTGTTTTTGTTTTATGTAATAATGTATCATTTGAATGATTATATATTGAGCCATTATAATAATAAGAAAGCTTTCCATTATATGATAAAAACCATATACGTTTTTTTGAATCTTCATGTATATAAAATATTTCATCTCCACCAAGACCATCTTCTATTGTGAAATTCGTAAATTTATACCCATCAAACCGACTAATACCAGATTCCGTAGCAAACCAGATATAACCCTTTGAATCCTGCAAAGCATAATAAACGGTATAACTTGCCAAGCCATTATCAGGACTATAATTTTTGAAGATTGGTTTTTGGGAAAAGCTGTTTTTACAAAAAAATAATATTAATATAATAATAAGAATTGATTTTTTCATTTTTGTTTTTATTAAAAAATAAAATTAACATTATAACATTAAGTTAATTAGTGTTTGTCTTTAAAGTCCGTCATTGCGAACGAAGTGAAGCAATCTCAATCGCATATCTTGCTGATAATGAGATTGCTTCGTCGCTCCGCTTCTCGCAATGACGCATTTATTAATACTTTATAGACGGACACTAATTAGTGGGTTGTGTAAGTAGAAATTCTATTTTTTTAGCAATAAAATTACGGTATGAAAGTAATAAAAACTTTACCAACTAACAAAAAAATATCAGGAAGAAGGTTAACACTGATTAACACGGATAATGAATTTTAAAATTTTTCATATCTGAAAACATTAAACTTTAGACTTTTTCGCCGAAAGCGGATAATTTTTAATTGGAGCGAAGCGACCTTTGCGTTCTTCTTGCCCCGTTAGATATTCAATATTTTATTGGGGAAAAGTTGTTTAAAATTTATTATCTTTAAAATATAAATTACTTTTATTATGTAGATTATCTCACGGGGTAAATCTTTGCGAGATAATTTAGGGAACTACATTTGCAGTTGAAAATGGTAAGTAATAGTTCCGGTTTGTTCTATTGAATTAAAATCTTCGTTGAATCTTGCTTTCCAGGCAGCTTTTTTTGCTGCTCTTATTAAGCTTGTGTTTGAGGTAGTGCTTCCTTTTCCTTCGCTTACAGCTATTACTCTTCCATATTTATCAACTTTTATATTTACTACTACTTTACCGGAAATATTTCCAGGCGGATAAGCAGGTTCAGGAAATTTTCCTATTGGTGTTCTGCCTTTTAAGCTATATCCAATGCCTTTATTCCCCAGACCATCACCATAATAATTTTTTGAATCTTTTGAGCCGTTTTCACTTCCTTGATCTCCATCGCCGGAAGTTATTCCTTCACTATCGTTGGAATCATTACCCTTATATAAAGCAAATGGATTTACTTTACGCGGTTCTTCCACTTCTTCAACAACTTTTTCTTCCTTTATTATGGTTTCCTGAGTTTTTTTCTCTTCTATAGCTGGTGCTTCCTGAAAATCCTGGGTAAGAGCTTCTACTTCAGTTACTGAAACTTCAGTTGCCTGAGGTTCGCTTTGTATATCCTGAGGCTCAACAATACCTGCTCCCTGAATATCTGTTCCAAAATTAATTATAATTCCTTCAGGTTCTGGAAAAGTTGGAAGAGGAGGAGAAAATCCTATAAAGATAAGTAATAGTGCAATTGCCAAATGAAAAGCAATTGTACCGATAATTCCTTTATTATTATTATTATGAGAAAAATTTTTCATCATCAATTTTTTGAAAAGTTTATAAATTAAATATCTCACGCAAAGGCGCAAAGTCCGCAAAGTTTATAAATTAAATGTCTCTCTCAAAGACGCAAAGAACGCAAAGTTTATAAATTATTTACAATTCTTGTTATGCCATCTTTTATTAGATTTACATTAAGATATTTACTAATATCTTTGCTATTTCATTTTCTGTCATAATAAATTCCTTTGCGTTCTTTGCGTCTTTGCGTGATAATTTATTCCGGACTTGTTGCCAAAATAAGCCTGTATCTGTTATTTTTAGCAATATTCATTATCTTAACAACATATTCTAATGGCACACTTTTATCTGCATGCAAAGAAATAGTTGGTTCTTCCTGGTTTGTTAAACGTTCCTGCAAAATTTGTTCCAAATTTTCATATTCTACTATATCCCTTTCAACTGCAAATATAAGATCTTCGGTTATTGATACGGTAATTATTGGTTTTTCAGATGCCTGTGAGGAACTTTGAGGCAATAACAGGTCTAATGCATTTGGAACTATTAAAGTAGAAGTTATCATAAAAAAGATAAGAAGCAGAAATACAATGTCGGTCATTGAAGACATACTAAAACTTGCACTAACTTTATTTCTTGAACGCATTTTATATTTAATAAAAGTTTTTAATAAATTAGTAAAATTAAACTATTGATATTCTTCAATAGTCATTAATAGCTTTGTAACATTACACTGTTGAAATTCTTTAATAGTCGTTAATGTATTTGTAAAGTTAAACTGTTGAAATTCTTTAAAAGTGGTTAATATATTTTGTAACATTAAACTGTTGATATTTTTTTAAAAGTGGTTAATATATTTGTAACATTAAACTGTTGATATTTGTTGATATACTTTGAAATTCATTGATATTTTATTGTATCGGAATTCCAATGTTTCTTGTCTCTGGGTTCTTGGCACTTGGTTCTTGGTTCTTGGTTCTGGGCTCTGGGCTCTTGGTTCTGGGCTCTTGGTTCTGGGTTCTTGGTTCTGGGTTCTTGGCTCTTGGCTCAAGATTACAGCACCCAGCACCCAGTACCCAGTACCCAGTATCCAGCATCTAGCATCCAGCAACCAGTATCCAGTATCCAACATTTAATATCCAATGAACAGACTATGCTAAAGAGGTTGTCTGTTAAAAAAATATCCAATAAACAGACTATGCTAAAGCGTTGTCTGTTAAAAAAATATCCAATGAACAGATTATGCTAAAGCATCATCTGTTAAAAAAAATTTCCATTGTATTTCTAATGGATTTTCTTTACTTTATAGACAGACTCTAACTAACCGGTTCGTTAAGTAAATCCATAAATTCGGTTGTTCTTGATTCAAGTATAAAAATAACTTTTTCAACTCTTGCAACTAATAAATTATAAGCAAAGTATGCAATAATTCCAACAATCAAACCGGCAACAGTAGTAACCATTGCAATATATATACCATTTGACAGTATTGATACATTAATATTTCCACCTGCTGCGGTAGCCATATCGTAAAAAGCACGTATCATTCCCATCACTGTGCCAAGGAATCCAATCATTGGGGCTCCGCCTGCTACTGATGCTAATGTTGGTAATCCTTTTTCTAATTTATGTATTTCTAACTGCCCTATGTTTTCAATAGCTGCATTAATATCATTCAAAGGACGACCAATACGGCTAATTCCTTTTTCAATCATTCTTGCAACAGGGCTATTTGTTTGCCGGCATAATGATATTGCTGATTCAATTTTACCGTCGTGAATGTAATCTTTAATTCTGTTCATAAAGCCCGCATCTTCTTTAGAAGCATTTTTTATTGCAACAAATCGTTCAATAAAAATGTAAACAGCAATGATTGATAAAAGGACTATTGGAATCATTATCCAACCGCCTTTAAGTGCCAATTCCCATAGTGAAAGTGATAATTCCTGAGCTTCATCTGCTGAAGGAAGAACTCCTGTTGTATCGGCAACACTTATCTGTAATAAAAATGAATTTATCATTGTTCAATTTAAAATGTAAAATGCAAAAATAAAATATTTATTTTGTAATATACAAATTTTTTAACTTTTTTTGAATAAATTTATGTTTTTTTCACTATTGTCCGATAAACTGATATAAAACAAAATGCCGGATAATTCTGCAAATATATTAAAAAAAGTTCGTGGCTGGAAAATTATTTTTCCTGTTCTCATTGGTGTAGGGGTTGTTTCTTATATGCTTTACAAAGAGTTTAATATTGAAGCATTTTCTTTAATAAAATTCACCTGGTATTCTGTATTCTGGCTTTTTATGGCTTTTGTAATGATGGCTACAAGAGACATTGGCTACATTATACGGATAAGAATACTTACTGATAATGATTTATCGTGGAAAAAAGCTTTTAATGTTATATTTCTCTGGGAATTTACCTCTGCAATTACTCCTTCGGCTATTGGCGGGACAAGTATTGCTATTGTATATGTTACTAAAGAAGGGATTAATGTAGGTCGCAGCTCAGCAGTAGTAATGGCGACTTCGTTTTTAGACGAACTTTACTTTATTATAATGTTCCCGCTGTTATTTATTATTATTAGCGGGCAGGAACTTTTTACTATTGGAGGGCAGGTATTTGAAGGTGGTGCTGTTTCATTTGCAAATGCATTTTTCTACTTTGCTGTTATTGGTTATTCCTTAAAATTAGCATGGACACTTCTTATAAGCTATGGCTTATTTATCAATCCACGGGGTATGAAATGGCTTATTTTATGGATTTTTAAGCTTCCTGTACTTCGTAAATGGAAAAAACAGGCAAATGTCGCAGGAACAGATTTAATAAATGCTTCTAAAGAATTAAAGAGCAAGCCATTTTTATTCTGGCTCAAAGCATTTTTAGCAACATTTTTTTCCTGGAGCGCCCGATACTGGGTAGTTAATTGCTTATTATTAGCTTTTATTATTAAAGATTATTCTTTTATTGAACATATCCTGATATTTGCAAGGCAACTGGTAATGTGGATTATGATGCTTATCATGCCCACTCCCGGAGGAAGCGGCTTTGCTGAATTTGTTTTCTCAAAATACTTAGGTGAATTTATTTCTGCTGGGTTTGTTGTAACAATGGCACTGATGTGGAGATTTATAAGCTATTATCCCTACCTGTTCATTGGAGCTATTATTCTTCCAAGATGGATTAAAAGTAAGTTTGGGAAAAAATAAAAATACCTAAAATTAGCAAGCCCCCACACTTACGAAGTGTGTGGGGCAAGTCTCAATAAGAATTTCTCGCAAAATTTATCTCGCAAAGATTTACCCTGTGGAATACTTGCTTTGCAAATTCCACAGGGCAAGAAGAACGCAAAGAAAAATAAGAGTAATAAATAATAAAGAGAAACGTCAGCAACGCAATTTTTTGTTATATTTTAAAGAACGTTTTTTATATTTTTAATGATACAAATATAAATAGAAATTATAAATATTCAAAGAATTATTTTTAGCAATCCCTTACGTTATTGTTGTTGTTCTTCTTCTTCAACTTCTTTAATTAATTTTATTAAATCTTTGTCACTAATAGTTTCAAATTCAGATTTATCATAAGTTGAAATCAAGTTTATTTTTATTAATTCATCGGCAATTTTTCTAATTTTGAGAACTACATAAGTAATGACTCTTAACCCACCACTTTTTCCTTTTCCTTTACTTTTGACGGCTAATCTAATTTTAAAGCATTTCTTACCAATAGGGTCCCCTAAATAAGGATTGATTTGTAATTTTTTATCTAGTTCCTCAAACTCCTTTTTCAAAGAGGCATATTTTTTTAATAATCTTTTAGCTTCTTTACGAAAGTTTATAGAAGCAATAATCTTAACATTCATGTAAAAATTCAGTTAGGGTTACTTCTTTTTGATTACCTTTTTCAATTTCCTTAATTTCTTTGAATGCCTCTTTAATTCCCTTTTTTAATTTAGAATACTGGACTTGTTTTTTGTAATCTTCAATAAACTTGTTCCATTGAGCGATAGATATTTGAATTGCTATTTTTTCCCCATTAGTATCAGTGAGGTATTGAATGTTTAAGTTCATATTTTATAATAATTTGTTCAAATACAAAGATACAAAAATATATTAAAAAAATTGTGTATAAATAGAAATTATAAATATTCAAAATATTATTTTTTAATAAGCAAGTGAATATAAAACATCAGGACAAAAGTCAATTCCATTATCCCAAAATATTGTTTCTGATTCTTTTTCTAATTTTACACTTATTAAATACAAATCACAAAAAACAAAGTACAAAATACAACAGACAAATTCCTTTGCGTTCTTCTTGCCCCGTTAGATATTCAATATTTTATTGGGGAAAAGTTGTTTAAAATTTATTATCTTTAAAATATAGATTACTCTTATTATGTAGATTATCTAACGGGGTAAATCTTTGCGTGATAAATTAATTACAGCATAATTTTTTGCGTCTTTGCGAGAAAAAAGATAGACTCAAAAATATGTTTTCCATCGGTATTTCCTAATTCATCGTCGACTGCTCGTTCGGGATGGGGCATCATTCCGAAAACATTTTTATTTTCGTTACAAACTCCTGCAATATTTTCCAGCGAGCCGTTCGGATTAGCTTCTTCAGTAATATTGCCCTTTTCATCGCAGTAACGGAACAATATTTGCCCGTTCTTATTCATTTGTTTTAATGTTTCATTATCGGCAAAATATCTGCCTTCGCGGTGTGCTATGGGTATTTTTAATGCTCTACTGCTGTTATTCACTGCATTAATATAAACATTTTTACAAATAAATTTCTGTTTTGTATTGTGCAGTAAGGCACCGGGTAATAAACCGGATTCACAAAGTATCTGGAAGCCGTTGCAAACACCAAAAACAAAACCACCATTATTAGCAAATTCTATCACTTTTTCCATAACTGGCGAATATCTTGCAATAGCTCCTGAACGTAAATAATCACCATAAGAAAAACCGCCCGGTAACACAATTGCATCAATATCCGGTGGCAAATCAGGATGTTTATGCCATAATCTTACTACTTTTTGGTCCATCATCTCTTGCAAAGCATAAACCATATCTTCATCACAATTAGAACCGGGAAAAATTACAACACCAAATTTCATTTTTGTATTATTTTTTTTTCAAAAGTAATAACTTTTTAATTAAAAATTATAAAATAAAATAGTTTTTTTTAAAGAAATTGTTTGTATAAAATCCATTTATTATGTAAATTTGTATATTATTTGGTATTTTTTTAATTTTTATGCAAAATTTGCAAAGTTTATATACTATTTATTCTCTTATTTTTCTTTGCGTTCTTTGCGTCTTTGCGAGATAAATTTTGCGAGATATTTCTTTTAATCTGTGCCAGAATCAATTAAAACAAAACTCAAAAAAGAATCAGCTATCTTAATCGGTATTGTTAATCATCACCAAAACCCCGCATTGGTTGATGAATATCTTCAGGAATTAGCTTTTTTAACTGAAACTGCCGGTGGTATTCCAATCAGTTATTTTGTTCAACGATTAGATTTTCCTAATCCTAAAACATTTGTTGGCAAAGGTAAATTACATCAGATATCCGTTTTTGTAAAAAATAATGATATTGATTTAGTTATTTTTGATGATGAACTTTCACCATCGCAATTACGAAATATTGAAAGAATACTTGAATGCAAAATATTAGACAGAACCCATTTAATTCTTGACATTTTTGCAAAGCGGGCACAAACAGCAAATGCCAAAGTTCAAGTTGAACTGGCACAATATCAATATCTGCTGCCCCGGCTTACCCGTATGTGGACCCACCTTGAACGTCAAAAGGGAGGAATTGGATTAAGAGGACCCGGTGAAACAGAGATTGAAACCGACCGGCGTGTTATTCGTAATAAAATTGCAAAACTGAAAGAACAGCTCAAAAAAATTGACAGGCAAAAAGCTACTCAACGCAAAAACAGGGGAAACCTGGTAAGAGCTGCACTTGTAGGATATACAAATGTCGGAAAATCAACAATAATGAACCTTTTAAGCAAATCTGACATATTTGCCGAAAATAAACTTTTTGCTACTCTTGATACTACTGTTAGAAAAGTGGTTATTAATAATCTGCCATTTCTGCTTTCCGATACTGTCGGATTTATCAGAAAATTACCACACCATTTGGTAGAATCGTTTAAATCAACTCTTGATGAAGTCCGTGAAGCTGACATTTTATTGCACGTAGTTGATATTTCACATCCTAACTTTGAAGAACAGATAAATGTAGTAAATCAAACATTAGTTGCTCTTGGTGCAGCCAATAAACCAACATACCTGGTCTTTAATAAAATTGATATCTATAACTTTGTCAAAAAAGATGAGGACGACCTGACACCTGCAACAAAAGAAAATTATTGTCTAGAAGATTTAAAAAATAGCTGGATGGCTAAAAGTAATTCACCCTGCATTTTTATCTCAGCAACCAGAAAAGATAATATTGAAGAGTTTCGCAGGTTGCTTTATACTCATATTAAAGAAATTCACGTTAAAAGGTATCCGTATAATAAAATTTTATAATAACTTTTTATTATACCTCATTTTCATAACAAAAATTTGAATTGAAAATTAATAGCTTAAAAAATTTAAGATTTTTAATTTTTAATTTCAAATCCTTATCCCCATCACCAGAATATCATCTATTTGTTTGAGGTCACCTTTCCATTCTTCCATTGTTTTGCTTAGAGAAATTTTCTGTTGCTGCATGTCTAAATTATAATTATTTAGAAGCAATTGTTTAAACCTGCTGCTAGTAAATCTGGTATTTTTTTCGCCTCCAAACTGGTCAATATAGCCATCAGTAAACATATAAATTACAGTACCTTTCTGTATATCTATAGTATGAGTTGTAAATTTTCGTTCTGTATTTATTTCTTTTTTTAATGATATACCACCAATTGACCGGTAATCCGGTTTAATTTCAATGAGTTCGGGTATGTTTGTAGTTTGCGAAAATACACGCCCCTTTTTTAAGAGGGATTTTTCATTGTTTCTAATAATGTATAACGGATTCATTGCTCCGGCATACTGAATTTGTTTATTTTCAGTATCAATAACACATAAAGCCATATCCATACCATCTTGCGATTGTGCATCTTTTTTCTCTTGCTGTAAGGCAGTCAATACTCCAATATGCATACGATTTAATATTTCTGCAGGGTCGGTAATATGCTTTTCGTTTACTATTTTATTAAGCAGCATATTTCCAATCATACTCATAAAAGCACCGGGTACGCCATGACCTGTGCAATCAATGGCAGCGATGATAATAGCCCCCCCTGTTTGGGGATGGGCAGAAAACCAGTAAAAATCGCCACTCACAATATCTCTTGGCTGGAAATAAATAAAAGAATCAGGCAGATATTTTTGAATTTCTTCCTCGCTTAAAAGTATTGAATCCTGAATACGTTTTGCATAGTTGATGCTATCGGTTATCTGGATGTTTTTTGTTTTTATTTTTTCTTCTGCTTCCTTTATTTTAGTTATTTCCGAATCAATAGCTACAAGTTTTGATATATTGCCTTTGAGAGACAAAATAGGTGTAAGTGTAGTTTGTGTCCAAATCTTTTTTCCTGATTTTGTTGTGTTTTGTGTTGAATAAACTATTGATTCTTTTTTTTCAATACATTTTTTAATAGCATTTTTAATATCAGGATTAGAACTGGCATCTATTATATTTGTTCCTTTTAATTGCTTAAATTCTTCAAAAGTATAACCAAAAAGTCTTTTAAAACCTTCATTGACCCATTCAATGTTGCCATTAGAATCAGCAATGACTACAGAATTATCTGTTTTACTTGCTACAATTGATAATTTTTCAAGTTCCTCGTTTGTAATTTCTAATTTCTCTGCCTGTGCTTGTATCTCTTCTTTTTGCTGGTTTATTTCATCATTTACTTCTAATAATTCATCCCTTTGTGTTTCTATCTCGTCTTTTTGTTGATTTATTTCCTCTGTGCGTTCTTTTACCTTTATTTCTAATACCCGTTTCTGATTCTGTAAATTCCTCTCCCGTCTTTTAATATACCCAAAAATGACCAATGACACAATTACTAATAACAAAGTTCTGAACCACCATGTTTTCCAAAAGGGAGGTAATATAGTAATAAAACAATATGTAGTTGGTTGAGCATTCCATACTCCATCTTTATTACATGCTTTTACTTTAAAAGTATATTCACCGTGCGAAATGTTAGAGTAAGTGGCTTCATTTTTATAAGTAATTGGTGACCATTCTTCATCAAAACCTTCTAATTTCCACTGATATCGTATTTCTTCAAGTGATTTCATATTGATACCAATAAACTCAAAAGTAAGGTGATTTTTATCATAAGGAAGTATCAGATTAACAGGTAAATGATACCATTTTGTAATGCCATCAAATTTGACGTCCCCTAAATCCCCTCTTAAAGGAGGGGACTTACTCCCCTCTCCTGAAGGAGAGGGGTTGGGGGTGAGGTCAGCCCAATCAACTTCTTTAAAAAATAAACGCAAAGAAGTTATATATGTTTTTGGTTCTATTGTGTCGGCAATATCTTCATTGGGATTATATTTTGAAACACCATTAATTGTTCCAAACCAAAGATTTCCCTTATTGTCTTTGCAAACTGCATTATTAGTGCATTCTACACCTGCAAATCCTTCTAATTTACCATAATGCTTAATGTTCTTAACATCTCCTTCAGAATTAAATTCTATCCTGTCTATTCCCTTTTCGCCACCTGTCCATAAATTACCCATATCATCAAATATCATCAGGTATATATTATTAGAACCAAGCCCGTCTTTTTTTGTAATATAAGAAATTTTCGGAGCAGAACTCTCATTATCAGACAATACCAGCTTGTTCACACCACCACCATAAGTGCCAATCCAGATATTTCCTGCCTGTCCCGATTTGTTCGGGGAACTATCCTCAACAAGCGATCTGATTTGATTGCTTAATAATCCATCTTTTTTTGTATAATTTGTAAAAGTTACACCTGATATTTTGCCTGAATCAGCATTGAACTCCCTGGTTAGCCTGCTGAGACCTCCATAAGTACCAATCCAGATATTCCCCGAACGATCCTCAATAATAGAAAAGATAGAATTATCAACCAAACCTTCTTTATCTGTATAAGTAGTAAACTTCACACCATCATACATGCAGATACCATTTCCATAAGTGCCAAACCAGAGGTTACCGGAATTATCTTCTATTATTGTCCATACCTGGTTGCTGCTTAATCCGTCTTTTGTTGTTAAATTGTAAAAGTTTGTTCCATTATACTTACAAACACCACCACCATTAGTGCCAAACCACAAGTTACCTTTCCTGTCTTCTATTATGGAAAATGCATTATTATAACAAAACCCATTTTTTTCTGTAAAATTTGTTATATCTGTTCCGTCAAACATGCTTACTCCTCCACTAAAAGTGCCAAACCACATATTTCCATACCTATCCTCAATTATTGATTGCACATTATTATCATTTAAGCCACTCTCTACTGTACAATGTATAAAAGTCTTTCCACCTAACATACTTACACCTCCTCCAAAAGTACTAAACCACATATTCCCGTAACTGTCTTCCATAATTGACATGATATTATTATTGCCAATACCTTCTCTTTCAGTGTAATTAATGAAAGAATCACCATTGTACATACTGGCACCACCTCCTAATGTGCCAAACCATAAATTACTATCACTATCTTCAATGATAGACATAACCTTTTTATTTTGTAAACCAACTTTTTCTGAATAATCAATAAATTTCGGAGAGAATTGTCCGACATCATCAGGAGTAAGCTTAAAGACTCCGCCACCAAAAGTGCCAATCCAGATATTACCTGCTCTATCTTCTATGATTGTTCTAACAGTAGTGTTAGTAAGACCATTATTTTCGTCAAAAGTGGTAAATATTTTTCCATCAAACATACTAACCCCACTATAAGTAGCAAACCATAAATTTCCTTTACTATCTTCCATAATTGAATAAATCCGGTTAGAAGTTAGACCATCATTTACAGTGAAGTTAGTGAATTTTTTACCATCATACTTACTGATACCTCCACCATCAGAACCGAACCACATTAATCCATGGGAATCTTCCAGGATCGCCCTGATAGTATTTCCACTTAAACCATCGTTTTCAGTAAATTGCCTGAACTTTTTCCCATCGTATTTACATGCGCCACCGTCGCGTGTCCCAAACCACAAGTTGCCCTTGCTATCTTCAAAGATTTTATAGAGCTGGTTATTACCCAGACCATCATCGGTTGTGAAATTAACGAAATTTGCACCATCAAATCTGCTTGCTCCTCCCCCATAAGTGCCAAACCACAAATATCCTCTGCTATCCTCGCATATAGAGTAAACAGCTGATTGTGCCAGACCCTGTTCTACAGAATAGTTACTAAAGTTATATTGCTGGCTATATGCTTGCGAGCTTAGAAGAATTATATTCAATAATATGAAATGGATGTACTTAATCATTTAATTAATATTGAGTCTGCTCTAAAAAAAAATTCAAAATTTTTCTAAAAGCAATGCTTTTTAGAGTGGATTCATTGTTAAATTGTTTTATTGTTAAATTGTTATATTTTCATAGTCAATTAATAGTCATTTATTGTCATTAAGCCTGCCCCGTAGCGAAGCGTATCGGGGTCATTGGTCATTGTTTTTTACTTTTTAATTGTTAATTGTTATATGGTTTATTTGTGTTCAGGTGTTCAAGTTTTTTTGTTATTCCCCGTGAAATTTCGCCCATACCAATCGGGGTCGGAATTTCGCCAAAGGTACCTTCAACAATTTAACCCCGATACGGTCGTTCCTCCCTACGGGGCAGGCAGTTTAGCAATTTAGCAATTTAACAATCTAAAAATTATGCCTTTTAGAATGGACTCAATTATTGAATAACAACCTTTCCCACATATACAGTATTGCCTGTATTAAGTCTTAAGTAATATACACCTCTGGAAAATGCAGCTAAGTTGATTTGTTTTATGCGGATTGATTTATTAATTCTTTCACTATAAACAATTTGTCCCTGAATACTAATTATCTCAATAATCAATTCATTACCAATATTTTCATTTATAGATATATTAAATATACCATTTGATGGGTTAGGATAACAATTTATACCGGGAATGGCTTCAACAAATTCTTCAATATCAACCTGAATACATATACTATCAAGAGCACCGGGAGAAGCCCAGATGCTATTAGTATCTGCATTTACACCAACAAAAGTAGTGGAAGCAAACCAATTTGCAGGGTCGTTATTATCTGAATCAGGATCGCAAAGTACAAGTGATTGTCCATCTCCATTAGGTTCTGTTGGCCAGGGTGAAACATCATCATAAAAAACGGAATCCAGAGTAATTCCAAAATTATTTTTTATAACAATAGCTTCACCACCATTAAGTAAATTTCCACTCCAGGTATAAGCAGCTACTCCATAGAAATTGTGAAATTTTGTAGAATCCTCACAAACAATTACATATTCCCCTGGATTCATGGTAACGGATGAAAATGTATAATTAACTCCTGTAAATGTATAACCTGTTAAATCAATAATTTCTGCTCCCTTGTTGTATATCTCAATAAATTCTAAACTATCTGTTCCGCTTTCCGGTGGATTATACATAATTTCAGTAATAACAATATCAGCAGTATCAATTACAGGGCAGGGTGAAATAATAATAGTGTCAGAATCTGTTTCACTAATACTTGTGTCGGTTACCTGAACCCAATAGCTTATAGCTGAATCTGCATAATAAACCCATATAGTTTGAGTATCAGCACCGGTTGACCAATCATAAGTGTAATTAATTCCTGAAACACCGGCATCTAACATTAACGAATCACCTTCAGATAAACAGGTATCTGCACCTAAATCAACAATAAAAGCAGGACAGGGTGAAATAACAATAGTGTCAGAAGCTGTTTCAGTAATACTTGTGTCGGTTACCTGAACCCAATAGCTTACAGCTGAATCAGCATAATAAACCCATATAGTTTGAGTATCAGCACCGGTTGACCAATCATAAGTGTAATTAATTCCTGAAACACCGGCATCTAACATTAATGAATCACCTATAGATAAACAGGTATCAACGCCCAAATTAATAGTCAATGGAAAAGGACCAAACACATGTGTGCCAGGAGTTAAATATGGTGAAAGATCTGCTGATTGACCATCTAAAACATCCGGACCTGCAATTGTCCATTCAGATGCTGTAAAAGTAGAATTTCCATCAGTAATATCACTATTACGATAAGAGTATGAATCTAAAAATTCCCATACTTCCCCCGTGCCATCTACTCCTATTACACCATAAACATCAATAGTAACGTCAGAAGGTTCTGTTAACTCATAAACATCATTGCCATTTGAGTTTACAGCTCCAACGACATAAATTACATTAGCTGGTTCCGACAAATTAAAATCTGACCACAGTTGATCGGCAGTAACATTATCAATATTAGTCAAAACTACAGATTCTCCTGCTGGCAAAGAATACGAAGTAAATATATATGGAGTTCCAGGAGTAGGACTACCATTAACATATATATTTAACTTCATTCCGTCCATAACAATAGGCGAACTATTCGTATTTGTTATCTCTACAATTTTGGGATAGCCACCTGTTCCGGTACCATCAGCTATTTCACTTATTATTAATCCCGAAGTCTGGGCAAAAACAAAGTTTGCTGCAATTAATGCTATTAAAAAAGTAAGTAATTTTTTCCCCGATAGAAATCGGGATTTCACGGATTTTATACCATTTTTATTTGTGTTCAACATGATTTTTTTTATTTTAATTATTAGATACCTTTGCAAAACCTATTGTAAAGCTGAATTTTATGCCACCAAAGCAAGATTTTTTCTCATAACTTGAGTTTTTCAAAGATTTCTATTAAATTAATATTAATTTTAAAAGCAAAAGTAAAAAAAATTATAACTATTTATATTATTTATTATCTTATAAATGATTAAAAACCGTTAAAACGGTTAATATATCCCTACGTTCGTTTTTCAACACCTCGTTAAAACGATGTGTTAATGATACTTTTCATTAACCCCGCGATTTATCGCGGGGATTTAGATAATAAAAAATCTCTGAAACCGTTTCAACGGTTTTATTTTTTAATGTTAATAAAAAAGTAAAAAAAACATTAATATTTATGTAACCTTTCCAAAAAATATGCGTAAAAGAACAAAAAGATTAGATGTTTTTAAAGATATTGATAATATCAATTAAAAATTATAAAAGTAAAAAAACTTACTTTAAACAAAATCTTTATACCATGAAAATAATTACAAAAAAAACACACGCTTCTATTCCAAAAACCTTTGGTAAAAAAGTTATTCTTTTTGCGGTTTTTGCTTTTGGTTTAATAATTGGTAGTAGCCAAATTAGTTGGGGGCAGACAACAATATGGACATTAGACTTTGAATCAACAGGAGGATATACTCCAAGTATTACGGAATTTGTAAAAGCAACGGAATCTAATGACGACTATTTCTGTAGGGCGGCTTACAATAGTGGAAATCCTGATGGCTATGATGTAAATGGCAATTATTTAAACGACATGGATAACTGTTCTCCTCTGACGAACATTCTGGGCAGTTATTATTTTGCCGGACAGGACATTGATGGACAAGGTGCATCTTTACCTGTGACGCTAACAATAGATGATATTGATATTTCAGGTTATACTGATTTAAACTTTTATACATATTTAGCAGAAGCTGATAATGCTGGTGAAAATTGGGACGCTGGAGACTACGTTCATTTTTCGTATGATATTGATAACTCCGGTACTTTTACTGAACTGATATGGATCGAAACAACAGGAGCCAGCATAAACCTCCCTCCTTTAATTGACAGCGATTTTAATGGTACAGGTGATGGCACAGAGATTACCAGCACTTTCGCTGAATTCACAAAAGCCATTGGTAGTACAGGAAGCCTTATTGATATTAAAATAACTTTCAGTTTAGATGATGGTGGTACGGATATCGCAATAGATAATTTGAGAATAACAGGTACTGCCGCTGGAACTCCTTCTATTGCTATAAATTCAACAGGACCTTCTGCAAATAACGTTTCTCAAGGCTCTACTAACCAAATTATTTATAAACTGGAGTTAGCTGTAACCGTTGCTGATGCAACCTTAACAGGGGTTACAGTAACAACCGCCGGCACTTACCAAACTTCTGATATTGATGCAAATACTTTCAAACTTCGTTATTCTACTGATGCAACTTTAGATGCAGGTGATGCAACACTTAGTACAAAAGCAGTGGTAGCATCAGGTAATGTTATAGCTTTTACAGGTTTATCACAAGGTATTAGTTCGGGAAATACAGGTTATTTATTTGTTACCGCTGATATTGCTTCAGATGCAGTGATTAACAGAACTATCAATATTACTACTACTGCCTTTACAAACATTACTTTTTCTGCGGGTGATAAAACAGGTACCGACCCTGCATCTGCCGGCGAAGCACAGACCATTGTAGCTTCTGCACCCCCCTCTATTGCTATCAGTTCAACAGGTCCTTCTGCAGGTGATGTATCTCAGGGTACAAGCGACCATATTATTTATCAACTTGTGTTAGCTGTAACTGTTGCTGATGCAACCTTAACAGGTGTTACAGTAACAACCGCAGGCACTTACCAAACTTCTGATATAGTAGCAGATGGTTTCAAACTACGTTATTCTACTGATGCAACTTTAGATGCAGGTGATGCCACCCTGAGTACAAAAGCAGTGGTAGCATCTGGTAATGTTATAGCTTTTACAGGTTTATCACAAGGTATTAGTTCGGGGAATACAGGATATTTATTTGTTACAGCAGACATAGCTGCTAGTGCAGTAATTTACAGAACAATTAGTATTACATCTACTGTTTTATCAAACATTACTTTTTCTTCAGGTGATAAAACAGGTACCGACCCTGCAAATGCCGGTGGAGTCCAGACCATTATTGCTGCACCTAGCATGTTATTACTCGATAATTATGACGGTGTTGATGATTTAACTTATACAACTGAAGGAATATGGGTTTTTTCAGGAGCGCCTGATGATAATTATGAAGGTCAAACAGGAGGTGTTTCAACACCAGAACATAGTTATGCTTCCTATGACTTATCCAACTCTATTTCCGGTTGGGATTTGAACAAAACAAGTCAAAACAACTGGTGTGGTTGGATGGATTTGAACAATACTACTACTACACCTGCCTGGGGAGCAAGTAATTATTCCTGCGGAATGGTATTAGCAGCCAATTCTGCTGATTTTAATGAAGTAACGACAAATGGATATGCTGTTGGTTTTAGGAATTCAGACGACCATCTGGTTGTTTTTAAGTTTTCTGCTGGTATTGTTAGTGGAACTACAGAATTACCTGGTACTTATACAGTAATTGTTGATGCTGGTTACTCCTATTTGGATGCTGATGATGGTGTTAATTTTTATGTAGAATTACTTAGCACTGGGAAATGGAAAATTTACTATAAGACAGGAGCTCATTTATCAGATGCAAATGCGATAGATAATTCTTATTATGATGGCGGAAACGCTACTTCAGCTTCAGCTGATGAAACTTATACGGGAACAACATATAAATATGCTGGTTGGGTATATGCTCATAATACCGGGGCTTCTGAAAAAGCATATTTTGATAATTTTAGTGCAGGGCAAACAATATGCACCCCCCCGACAACACAGCCATCAGGCATTACCTTTACTTCTGTTACAACTACTTCCATGAACGTAAACTGGAGCAGCAATGGTAATGGTGACGGAAGATTGGTAGTGGCACGTTCAGGCAGTGCGGTAACAGCCCTTCCTACTAACGGAAAAGCCCACGGTGCCAGCACCACATTCGGGTCAGGCGAAGACTTGGGTTCAAGTGAGTATGTAGTTTACAGAAGCACTGGAAGCTCCGTGAATGTAACCGGATTATCCTCAAACACTACATATTATTTTGCAATTTATGAATATGATGCTACAGAAAATTGCTATTTAATGACTTCACCGCTCACCGGCAGCCAGGCAACGCTATGCGGTGAGCCCACAACTGCTGCCAACAGCATCAGCTTTTCCAATGTGACCACAACCACTATAGATATCAACTGGACTAACGGAAATGGCGATAATCACCTTGTTGTTGTCAGTACCTCTTCAATATCATCGGCTGAAGAACCTGTTGATGGAACTACTTACACGGCAAACACTGTTTTTAGTTCAGCAGGGTCGGAATTGGGTTCGGGATATGTTGTTTATAACTCAACCGGCAGCTCTGTAGTTGTTACGGGTTTAACAGCAGAAACCATCTATTATGTTGCCGTATTTGAGTTCAGTTGTTCCCCTACCGATTACTTGATCTCAAGCTATTCTACGGGATCCCAGTCCACTTATTGTGCCAGCCCATCATCCGTGTTTTTCCAGGGATTTGAAGATGGGGGTGATACCTGGAGCATTGTTGCTGGTTTGGAATTTATAACGACAACAAGCAATAAAACAGGATTAGAAGGGTGGCAAGTCACGAAGTCCACGGATACATTGGAATTGGACAATACCAGCATTGCAGGTTATATTAACGGCTCACTCACAGTAAATGTATCAGCAGATAACATGGATGTGACAGATTCTCTTCAGATATATGTCAATTTGAGTGGCGCTGGGTTTCCTGCAATTCCTGATGTGAGCATTGTTGGTAATAATAATAGTGTCTGGGGTTATGATGCTACCTTTGAAGGTTCAACCACGGCTGGCACCCCTATTGTGTTAGCTTCACCGGGAAGCGGCACTAATAACTATGACTCAGTTACCGTTACCATTCCGGATGGTACATCAACGCTGGGATTGAAAATAATTGCTATTTGTGACAATGCTCAAGAAGATTGGTATGTCGATGATATTGACTTTACAGGTTGTTTATCATATTCTATCACCACCGGCACTATCTCCGGCTCACCGTTCTGCGTAACGCCTACAACAAGCAGCACAAACTTTAACGTTCCTTATACCTCAACAGGCACCTTTTCAGGTAATACCTATACCGCTCAATTATCTGATGCATCCGGTGGTTTATCTTCACCTGCAAATATTGGTACAGAAGTAAGTGATGCCAATTCGGGAACAATAAGCGCTACAATCCCTGCAGGAACCGCTTCGGGTACGGGCTACAGAATAAGGGTCATTTCCAGTAATCCTGCCGTTACAGGAACAGATAACGGGACTGACCTGACAATTGTGTTAGGTCCGGAAAATGTTTCGGCATCATCCATAGTTGAAGAAAATGCCCAGGTTACTATCACATGGACCAATTCCGTAACCTGCTATGATGAAATTCTGATAGTTGGCAAGGAAAGCAGCTCAGTTACCGCTACACCAAGCGGAGATGGTTCACTTTATACAGCAATTTCAGTATTCAGCACAGGTAGCTCAGGCGATAACCTGCCGGAAAATGAATATGCCGTTTACAAAGCTAACGGGTCCAGTGTTACTGTTACAGGTTTATCAAACGGAACAGAATATTGTTTTAAGATCTTTACCCGCAAGGGAACAGAGTGGTCAAGTGGTGTAGAAGAATGTGTTACTCCTAATATGTTTACTGTTCTATCAGGAGGGGATTTTGCTATATTGGGGATTGATGCTAATCACGATGGGGCTTGTGGCGGAGGTGCCGCTGATGATGAGATAAGTTTTGTTTGTTTCAAAGCTATACTTACCGGTACAGTCTTGGATTTTACGGATAATGGATGGCAAAGAATAAATGCAAACCAATGGGGAAATACTGAAGGGACAATACGGATGACAAGAACAGGCGGAACTGTTTCAGCCGGGGTTGTTATGACCCTAAGTGTGGACGACTCTCAAGCAGATGCTGCTGCTGGTCGTTACTCAATTGTATCACCAGATGGAGACTGGTCATTTACCGAAATAAACTTTACTCGTGATTTTAATATGAATAGCGGAGGTGATCAAATTTATTTCATGCAAGGCGGGACATGGAATGGAGGAACTTATCCTAATCATGATGCTACATACACCGGGGGAAATGTTTTATTTGGATTTAGCACTACCGGAGAATGGGAAGACTTCGGAGCTTCTACTCAAAAGTCAGGTTTATATCCAAACCTGGATTGTTTCAGCATGGCACCTACATCCTCGAGCGACTTTGATAAATATACCGGACTTCTGACAGCAGCTACCAAGATAACCTGGATAGGCAGGATTAACAATCCGGCTAACTGGACAAGTTATTCAAAATGTAGAGACTATGCTGATTACGGACCTGATTATGTTGGAGGAATGACAATTGAAATTGAGTCAGGAGGAGGAAGCTTCAATGAAGGAGAATGGACCGGTGCTGCCGGTAATACAGATTGGTTCGAATGCGGAAACTGGGGAAATATGACGGTTCCGGATGAAACTGTTAATGTTTCATTACCTTCCAGTGGTCCAACGATTGGTTGTAACATTGGAGATCCTGCTCCATCTGGAAATACGGAAGCTTCCTGCAATAATTTAACCAATGATTTAAGTGAATTATCATTTACTATCGACAATGCTGCAAGCATACTTCATATATACGGAGATTTTACAAACAATTCAACGTTTTCTCATACCGATGGTCTGGTAACTTTCAAAGGTTCTTCGGCGAATCAGACTATAGGAGGAAGTTCAAATAGCACATTCTATAACTTAACTATTGACAATACCGGTTATAATATTGATCTGAGCAAACCGGTAACGGTTAATAATACATTAACCTTAACTGATGGTATAGTTAATACTACTGCTACTAATCTTCTTACTATTGATAATAGTGGCAGTGCAAGTGGTGCAAATGATAATAGCCATGTAAATGGTCCCGTAGCAAAAAATACAAATTCTACTACTAAATTTACATTTCCTACAGGAAACGGAACAACTTACAGGTCAATAGCTGTTACACCAAGCAGTACAGCTGCAACAACCTGGACAGCAGAATATTTTGATACTGATTTTGGCAATTATAGTTTTAGCGGTCTAGTCCAAAGTGTTACTGATGTGGATAATTGGGACTTAAGTAGAAGTGGGAGTGCAAACTCTACAGTTGAATTATCGTGGAATTCCAGCCACGGAGTTACTACTTTTACAAATTTACTTGTTGCTCATTATAATACCGGTTCAGAATGGTGGGAGTCAGCAGGAGGGAATAGTCATACTGGTACTAACACGTCAGGAACAGTTGAATCAAATCCGGATTGGAGTAGTTACAGCCGGTTTAAAATTGGAGATTCTGATGGGCAATTATTACCCATTGAACTCTTATACTTCACTGCTGTTTGTAAAAACGGCATAGCAGAAATCAACTGGGCAACAGCTGCTGAAATAAATAATGATTATTTTACATTAGAACGATGTAGAGACGATGCATGCATCGTCTCTACCAACAATAACAATTGGGAAATTGTTACCATTGTTAATGGTGCAGGAAACAGCAATACAGTAACAAGTTACAGTATTATTGATGTAAATCCATACCAAACTACATATTATCGCCTGAAACAAACCGATTATGACGGTGCTTTTGAATATTTCAATACCATTTCTACTACCTGTGTACAGGGCGAGGTCGTATTTGAATTTATCGGCGTAACCCCGCAGGATAATGATGGCTTTATTACTGTATTATTTACTTCAGATGAAGGTCATTCATACCGGCTGGAATTATATGACATCTTAGGTCGCATAATAACAACAGAGAGAACAAGTGAGTCGGTTTGTGGATTAAATACAATGAAGATTAATGCAGGAGGTTTACCGGGAGGCATTTATTTAATAGTATTGCAAAATAGTGAGACAGTAAGCAAAAAGATTATACTGCACTAATATGCATTTTCTTTCCATTCCCAAACTTCTAATTGAGATTTTGATATTTTAGCTTTGAGTCTACTCCGAAAAGTCCCCGTTAAATGGAAGAGATTTCACGGGGTAAACATTTTTTGCCACAAAAGCACAAAAACACAAAATTTCACAAAAATATATTAGTGGGATTTACATTGTCTGACGAAGCTTCAGCATAGTCAGAGTGTTTTGGTGTTTTAGTGGCATTTTTTAATTTTTTGAGTTTTCGGACTGGACTCAACTTTCATAGTCAATAAGTTTTAGTGGTGTAATTATTCTTATTTAATTTATATAGTTATAATAATATAATTTTTTATAACTTGCACAACAAAAAATAATGAACTTTTTAACAAATGAAACCCACATGCTTTTATCAAATCACAAACGATAATTAAAATACAATCACCGTAATCTAAATGTATGCCGTTTATAAACAGATTCATGTGGGTTCACGAATACCTTTGAAAATAAATTATTTTATGAGTAAAAAACTAATTTTCTTTATCTTATTTATTCCTTTATTTTCAACTGCCCAGGTTACTGACAGCTTTGATGACGGGGATTTTACAAATAATCCAAGCTGGACGGGTGATACAAGTAAATTTGAAGTTGATGCATTATTACAGTTACATTTGAATGCACCTGCAGTTGAGGATACTGCTTATCTTTCTACTTCTTCATTGGCTATAAACAACGCTGTGTGGGGATTTTATGTAATGTTAGATTTTAATCCTTCTTCGGCTAATTATGCAAAAGTTTATTTAGTATCAGACCAGCCCAATTTAAGAAACTCTTTAAATGGATATTTTGTTAAAATCGGCAATACCGAAGATGAAATTAGCTTATATAAACAAACAGGTAGTTCGGAAGTTGAAATTATTGATGGAAAAGATGATAGAATAGATTATTCCCCGGTTACTGTTCGCATTCAGGTTACAAGAGACAGTTTGGGTAACTGGGAATTATTTTCCGATACACTTGGCAGCATTAATTATTATTCTGAAGGTACGGTATTTGATACTACTCACACTCTGAGCAATTATCTTGGCATATTTTGTAGATATACTTCAACAAGGTCTGATAAATTTTATTTTGATGATTTTACAGACCAGCTTTTTATTGATACAATTGCTCCTGATTTATTAAATCTAAATGTGCTTTCAAACACAGAATTAGAACTGCAATTCTCAAAAATTGTTGATAAAACTTCATCTGAAACAACAACAAACTATACAGTTAATAATGGAATTGGCAATCCCATAACTGCCTCAAGAGATACAACAGATAGTTCATCGGTATATTTAGTTTTTTCTACTGCGTTTAATAACGGACAGATAAACACATTAACAATAAATAATGTAGAAGATACAGCAGGGAATGCCATTGTTGAACTGACAGAAGATTTTATGTATTTTATCCCCGACACACCCTTGTATCGCGATGTTGTTATCAACGAAATATTTGCTGACCCAAGTCCTCAGGTTGGATTACCATCAGTGGAATTTATTGAGATATTTAATGCCACATCTAAAATATTTGACCTGACGGGTTGGATATTTTCAGATGGTACCACTGATGGTTATTTTGGCAATTATATATTAACTCCGAATGCTTTTTTAATTATCTGCCCAATAGCTAATACTGCAGACTATAGCTCTTTTGGAAATGTTTTAGGAATAGACCCGTTCCCCACTTTAAATAATACCGGTGATAATCTGTTATTATACAACAATCCTGGAAATATTATTGATCAGGTAAACTATACAGATAGCTGGTATCAGGATGATGATAAAGCTTATGGTGGATGGTCACTTGAGCAAATCAATCCTTTTCATCCCTGCAGCGAACCATCTAACTGGAAAGCATCAGAAAACCCGTTAATTGGCGGAACACCCGGAACAATTAACTCTATTTTTAACTCTACACCCGACACTACAAGACCCTATTTGCTCAGCGTTAATGTTTTGTCAGCAACTCAAATACAAATATCGTTCAGCAAAAGTATGGATAGCTTAAGCTTAATTAATGCAGAATACATCATTGACAATGGAATTAGCATTGATAGTATCTCTCCAATAAGTCCTTATTTTATTGATGTTATTTTAGATATTTCTCCACCTTTAGATTCTTTAATTATTTACAATATTACAATTACCAATGCTACCGACTGTGCGGGCAATACAATTAATATCAATACAGCAATATTTGGAATTGGAGTTGAGGCAGGTTTATATGAGATTGTTATTAACGAAATATTTGCCAGCACTTCTAACCCTGTTGGACTGCCCGAAAGCGAATTTGTTGAGCTTCATAATACAACCGATAAGCTGCTCAATTTAAATGGATATTTTTTTTCTGACGCAAGTACATCGGTTATTATAAATAATGCAACAATATTTCCTGATGATTATTTAATATTATGCTCGTTATCAGATATTCAAAATTATTCAACTTATGGCAGAACAATTGGGTTTAACGATTGGCCTACTTTAAATAATTCCGGTGATAAATTAAGCCTTATTAACACAAAGGGGAATGTGATATTTTCAGTGAGCTATACAGATAAGTGGTATCAAGATGATAATAAAGATGATGGTGGCTGGACACTTGAGATGATAGACCCTGCCAATCCCTGTGGAGGAATTAATAACTGGATTGCTTCAAATGACCCAAAAGGTGGAACACCAGGTGAACAAAATTCAGTTTATGGTTCAAACCCTGATATTGATTTACCTGAACTAAAAAGAGCTGCGGTTCTTTCCGATTCTATTATACAGCTTTTTTTTAATGAACCTTTTGACAGCACAACAGTTTTAAATTTATCCATCTACTTTGTTGATAAGGGTATTGGAAATCCTGAAACAGTTGACCCGGTTGAACCGGATTACCTCTCGCTGATATTATCTTTTTCTCAGAATTTCGATGAAAATACTATTTATACCATCACTGTTGAAAGTGAGCTTACCGACTGTGCCGGCAACCTGCTCGGTGATATTAATTCCTGTAAATTTGCAATACCAAAATTGGCTGATAGTCTGGATATTGTAATTAATGAGGTGCTTTTCAATCCCATTGGTGATGGTGTTGATTTTGTTGAGATTTATAATCGTTCAAACAAGACTATTGATTTAAAAAATTTAAGGATTGCAAAAAGAGATGAGCTTACTAATATAAGTTCTGATAAATTAATTTCTGTTGAAGGGTATTTAATTTTTCCACAGGAATATATTGTTTTTACTACAGATATTGAAAAAGTGCAGGAACAATACATTACTTCAAACCCTGACGGATTTATTGAACTGGAAAGTATGCCGTCATTTAACAATGATGAGGGCGAAATTGTGATAATTGACGATAGTTTAATAAATGTAATTGATGATTTCAGCTATGATGAAGATATGCACTTTCAGTTATTGAATGATTTTGATGGTGTTTCATTAGAACGCATAAATTACGAAAGACCAACTAATGAAAAGGCAAACTGGCATTCTGCTGCTGAGAGCGTTGGTTTTGCAACACCTGCTTATAAAAATTCTCAATATAGTAATCTTTACAAAGCCGAAGGTGAAATAAGCATTGAACCGGAAATATTTTCACCCGATAATGATGGATATAATGATGTTGTAAACATACATTATGATTTTAAAAAGCCCGGTTATGTTGCCAATATTACAATTTATGATGCAAAAGGACGATTGGTAAAACGTCTTGTAAAAAATGAGCTTTTAGCAACTAAAGGCATTTATGCCTGGGATGGAATGAATGAATACAATCAAAAATCAAGAATAGGAATTTACATAATTTATTTTGAAGTATTTGACCTGGACGGTAATATAAAAAAATATAAAAAGACTTGTGTGTTAGCGAGTAGATTAAACTAATTTATTTATCTGTGAAATCTGTGGTTTCATTCGTGTAAATTAGTGAAATTCGTGTCTAAATTCGTTTCTAATAAATAATTATTTTTTCAATTTTTGATGATTCTCCGGATTTAATTTTTACAAAGTAGATACCATCAGAGAAGTTAGATAGTTCAATCGTTGTTTTTTTGTTTTTTAGCTCTTTATTAAAAATTACCTGTCCGCTGCTGTTAAAAATATCCATTGTTGAACCATCATAATTTTCAATCTCTATAATAAGCATCTTATTTGCCGGTGTTGTATATATTTTGATTTTCTCATTTTTATTTAAAAGGTTATTTAAAAAAGCAAAATCTGCTGATATTGAGAATGTTTCTATAACTGAGCCGTCGGGGCGGACAATTTTTATATTTACACTATCCGAATTAACACTAATCGTAGCAAAATGCAGTGAGCTTTCGGAAATAATAAGTCCTTCACCTGAATGACTTGTATTGTAAATAGGCGCCCCACCTCCGCCTAATGTTAAGTGATGAACACTATCAACAAGACAATGTGCATAATAATGATTATGACCTGCAAAAACGGCTTTTATATTATATTGCAAGCATAATGGCTGAATTATGTTTTGAACATCAGTATTATTTGAGTGGCGGGATTCATCTGTATAGCCGGGCTCGTGCAGTAGAATAAATTTCCATATTTTATTTGAGCTTGCTAAATCGTTCTCAAGCCAGTTTAACTGGGCAGAACCAACAGAATAATCTGTATATTGGTCAACAACTGATATATGCACAGGTCCGTAATCAAAAGAATAATAATTTCCTGATGTATCATAAGGATATGGCCAGTATTTATTATATTGAACAGCATTCCCCTCGTGATTGCCACGTGTTCCCTGAATAGCAAGTATCGATTGTATTTCTAAATTATTACTGTAATTTCTGTTAAAAAATTCACTGTCCCAGCTATTTTCATTATCATTTGAAGTCCAGTCCCCACAATGTAACAGTATGGTCTGGAAACTGGTGTCTGCATTAATTTCATAGAGCATCCTTGCTGTTACAATATCCTGACTTTCAGGGTATGTTCTTGTATCTCCATATATTAAAAACTTAACAGATGTTGCATCATTTAATGGGGCAGATAGAAATGAGCCGGAATGATTTACGCTGTTCTCAGTAATCTGATAATAATATTTTTGATTGGGTATTAAATTAGTGATTGTATAAATATGTTGATGCTCATCCGTTCCTGAACCTGTTTCGTTGGTTGTAACACTATCATCAAGGCAGCTAATTGTAGTTCCCCATTTCAATTGACAGGTAATTGAACTGTCAAGCTGCCATAGAACAGTCATTTGTGTATTATCACCAGGATACAGCAGGTAAGGACCTTTTCTTATTTTGCTTTGCTGAGCTATTGCTGTTGTAATAATAACAAGAGTAAAAATGGAATGTATGAATAATTTTTTCATTTTATTTATTTTAAAGGGTTAATTATAATGCAAAAATAAAAAATAAAAAATAACTAAAATAAAACCAACGTTGTTTCCATTCCCGCCTGCCAAGTTTTTTCTTTTCTGATATTGTAATATCTGGCGGGCAGGTGACAAAGTTAGATTTTATTTTTTTAGAATATAATTATAAATAATATATTTGCGACTAAATTATAAACTAATACGTTAGCAAAAATACTTTGAAAAAAGCTACTGCATTAAAAAAAATTGTATATTTGTGAAAAAAATAAAATTAATATGAATATAGCTATTACAAATAGTATTGTAAATAATTACTTCAGGTTTATGAAAAATTGGGATATTGATACCAAAAAAGATATGATAATAAAACTTACAGCTTCGATTAACTTTAAAACAAAAAATAAATTTGATTTTTCATCATGTTATGGCGCATGGGAAGATAATCGAAATTCTGATGATATTATTAATGAATTGAGAGGTGATAGAGTTAATATTCGAGAAATAGAAGAATTCTGATGAAATATTTACTTGATACAAACATTTGCATTCATTTTTTCAAAGGACAGTTTGGTTTAATTGAAAAATTTAGAGAAATAGGTTTTGAAGAATTTGCAATATCTGAAATTACTCTTGCCGAATTAATATACGGTGCAGAGAAAAGTCAAAATGTATTTAAAAATAAACAAGTTGTTAAAAAATTTGCAGAAAAGATTACAATTCTTCCAATTTTTAACGCAATTGAAATATATGGAAAAGAAAAAGCCAGACTGAAAACTAAAGGGACTATTATCAGTGATTTGGATTTGTTTATTGGAGCAACTGCTATTGTAAATGACATGATTCTGATTACAAGAAATGTACGAGAATTTGTACGATTAGAAAATATTAGAATTGAAAATTGGATAGACAACAAATAAAGTACTTTTGCTAACAGGCGGTTGCTGTCAGTGGCGGTTCAGTGGCTCGTTGGACAGGGTTAGTAATTTTAAATGGTTCGGCTTCGTTGGTACTTCTGTGGGTAAACACCGTCACCGAAAAGCAGAATGATAAATGTAGAATGTAGAAGTTTTTGGGGTATGCGCTTCATTCTAAATTCTACATTGGGCGTTCTACATTCTACATTAAAACATAACTAAAATAAAACTAACGTTATTTCTATTTGACAAAATTAGATTTTATTTTTTTAGAATATAATTATAAATAATATATTCGCAAATAAAATTTATTTATTATGGAACTATTTAATAAAGAAAAAATAATAACAGAACAATTAGGATTAACTGTTACGAATAACAGAATACAGCATATTTTTCGTAAAGATGGTAAATTACAAATTAAGAGCATATTTCTTGAAAATTTAACCTCAAGTGAAATTATATACATTAGTAATACTAATTATATATTGTATGGCATATTTTGTTTTATAATTTTCTTAGTAGCTGGAATAATATTATCTAAATTGTCAAAAGAAGAAATTGTTTTGCCAATATTTAGTTTCATTGGTGTTTTTATGCTTGTTTTATTTATAATTTCATATTTTTTGGATAGAAAATATATTATAAAATTATCTTCACCAAGTGCAACAATTGAAATTATCACAAAAGCTAGGAATTATAAAGAAGCTATTGAATTAGTTCATATTGTAGAAAAAGCTAAACAAGAAAAATTAAATTAAATAATTATGAGAAGAATATTAATTATTAGCTTATTACTTATAAACATTTTTAATATTTCTGCACAAGATAAAGTTTTTGAAAACTTTAAAAATAATTATCAGTTTTATTGGAAAGGTGCGAAATATCTTTTAGGAAAAACAAAAATTAATCCTATAGTAAGTGATATTATTGAAAAAAGTCTGCCAAAAATAGCAGAAAAAGATATTAAAGGTGCAATAAAAGAAATATCCATTGTTTTTTATGAAAAGAAAAATATTAAAGTATTAAATCCCCAATATACATCTTATTTAGAAACAAATTTTAAAAGCCTGATAGATTATATTGAAAATAAACGATGGGGACAAATTTCATTAATATTATGCGATATAGCATTAGTAACAAATAATTACTTTATAAACAATAATTTAAATGATGGCATAAAAATTAATGATATTGTTGACCAAAAAACAATAGATAATATTGACAAAAAAATATTTGTGAATAGATTTAATGATTACTTTTTTTATTATAAAACTGATGGTGTTTTTTTAGATATGGGAGATTTTGTAAGAGAAGCGGGTGAATCTAAAGATAAATATAATGATGGGTTTCTTATAACAAATTATGATACAACACAAACAAAATATATCGTTTATATTGAAAAAAATGAATCTAAATATGCTAATTTAAAATATTATGCAGAACCCGAATACATTAGGACAATTACTGAGCCGTTTACAGAAAGTGGAGTAAAAATTGAATATATTTCAAGTGAATATATAACAATAAATAATAGAAAATTTTTAAAACAGACATATTTACAACCAAATTGGGTCTCTACAGAGGGATTTAATATTGTTTATTATTGCATAATAGATAAATTTCTATACAAGATAGGATTTCAAGTTGATAAAAAAGACTTATTGAAATATTCTTTAGAATTTGAGTTAATTTTAAATAATTTGATCTTTAATTATTAATTTCTTTTTGGACTAAAGCAAATAAAATCAATTTATTATGAAAAAATTATTAATATTATTAGTAATAGGCATATTATTATTTACTAAAAGTTTCTCTCAAGTTGGTGAAGAAATTGCAAATATGGTAATTGAACTGACAGGAATAAAATCAGAGACAAGTAAAGAACTAATATATCATATTGCAGAGTATGATTTAAAAACAATAAAAGAAACATTTATTATAATTAAAGAAATTCCTGAATCTAAATCAATTTCAGAGGGATTAGAAAGTATTAAGGAAATTCATAATGCCAAAGTTAGTGCGTTATTAGAATATATTAAAGTATATAATAGAGATGTTGTAAGTAAATCATTAAATGCTTTTATTTCTCTTAGTCAGGCAGAAGATATCTATGATGTAATGGATGGTGTAATTGAATTATTAGATGTTTATATTGTAGAAGAGGCAAAGAAAATATTACCAAAAATTATAATGGATGCAAATACATTAGGTTCAAGTAATCTTATAGCTTTTGATTTTGACCATTTTTGTAATAATGGTTATCATTATTGTGCTTATAATCCTTTTGAAAAGTCAGTATATATGTTATATATTGATGATGAAGAAACAGATTACACAATAATATTGCTTGATGATAATTGTGAAGAATGTAAAAAATCACTTGAGGGAAAATCTTATTTGTATATCGTTGATTGGAAAGATGAGTTTATTTTAAATTTTACAAAATTAAGTGCATTGAATCAGTATTTGGCATTATTACCTATTCATCCTGAATATATAGAATGGATAAAAAAGAATTACTAAATGATATTATATCTAAAAGATATTTATTTTCAAAATATTTTAGAGCTATAAAATATAAAAGATTTTTATAATAGAAAACTTTTGGTGTGGGGGTTTATTTTCATTAATTTTTATAAAATAAATTCCTTTGCTAAAGTCAGATAAATCAATTAATATTTTATTATCAAGTAGAGATGTTTTATGAAACGTCTCTACTTGTTTGTCACATTTTTTCATATAATACGTTTTACCATAAATGTCGTATATAGTAATTTGATAATCGCCGGAAAGAGCAGTATGTAAATACAGAATATCGTTACAAGGGTTTGGATAAATACTGAAAACAGGATTTTTTGTATTTATAATTTTGTCAGATTGAGCGTAATCAACAAAAGGAAATTCAATATATGATGAATAATTACTATTGTGATATACAATATTTGTTGCTATTAAAGTATCACCGGCTACATACATCTCTTGTCCGTTATTCAGATTATTATCAAATCTCGGATAATTAGATGATGTAAGAGCAATTCGTATTTTATGACCGGTAAGAAATGTATTCGCCATATTTTTCAACTCAATTTCTATTTCATAAATTTGACCCGGTACCATAGAAGCAGTATCATTTTCAGTATAACCGCTTCTAAAACGCATTCTTTTTATTGTTTCTGCCAAAAGCATTGAACTGCCATCGGGATATAGATCAGTAAGACGTATAGCAAAATCAGTATCAAGCCGGTCTGATGAAACAAAAAGGTGGACAATGGGTTTTCCTTTTAAGCAAACATCTTGTATTAATTCAGGTGTTGTAAAGAGCAAAATATCATTTCTTATTTCAACGGTATCAGATTGATCGTACGGACCTTGCAGCAGGTTGATATTAAGTGTTGCACCCCCGATTGTAGGAGAAGGGTCTCTGGGGTCATAAATTATAATTGAACTGTCATTAGGGGATGTTGGTGAATAGATATCTAAAATTCCACCATCACTTAAATATAAATTAAAATTTGTAGTACTTGTTGTGGGCCATACAGATGTATTCTGCCAGGTATTTTCACCCATTTGGAAATATTTGATAACAGGATTGGAATCCCATCCATTATTGATGTCAAGCAAATAATAATCAAAAAACATCATAGCAAGAGAGTCGCTCCAGCTTTCAGCTTCGTAATAAAACAATTCTCCTTGTTGAGCAGTACCAACTTGTGTAAGTCCAAAGCCACCATGAGCCCAGGGTCCGAGCAATAATTTATGTTTTGCATTTACAGGCGATGGTGAAAGTTGTATAATAGCATTAAAAAAATCGAGCATAAGGTCAGTATTATGGTCGTACCAGCCGCCAATCATAAACATAGGAATTTCAATATCGGATGGATAATAATTTTCGTTTTCTACCCATTCCCATGTAGCGTTGTGATAAGGATTGCTTAATAAAAAAGATGAAAGCCCGTAACCAAGTGCATCTAACTGCTCAACATATTCGGTACGATAAACTCCGCCATGATAATATTCAAGATAGTCGAATTGTGGTCCTGCAACTAATGGTACTGCACATATATGATTTGGATGTTTTTCTCTTGCTGTTTGGAATTGTACTTTGCCTAAAGCAGATGCTCCCCAGGTGCCAACCTGCCCGTCAGACCAGCTTTGTGTAATGAGCCAGTCTATTATATCAGAGCCGTCTTCTCCCCTATTGGCAATTGGTATCCATGCAGATACAGAGCCATAAAATCCTCTCCAGTCAACTACAACAAAATTATAGCCGGAAGAATCAATATCTGTTCCAACACCAAGAGGCAAATTATATCTGTACCAGAATTTATTATATGGAGTCTGAATCAATATTGTCGGTCGTTGAATTGACACTGAAGGTATATATATATCTGCTGCGAGTTTTTTCCCATCACGCATTGGAATTGAATCAACAACCGGATTTAATGGCTGAGAGAGCAAACTATTTATGAGAAAAAAATTGAACGCAAATAGTATTAAATTTTTCATGTTTTATGTTTTTGGATAATTCCATTGCTGCAAATTTAACCACTAATTACACTAATTAAACTAATTTCACGAATTAAATTTTGAAATATTTTTAATTAGTTATTTCGTCTTTTGTCATTTTTTTATTTTTTTTAACAGTACTTGCTCTGTTTCCTGAAAAATTAAATCGTCAGGTTTTTCAAAGATTCCTTTTAATATAAATCAAATAACTATAAATCAGCAATCAACTCCTTCATTATCAACGTCATTTTCGGTTCTGCTTTTTCAGCAACCTGCAGAACATCTTCAATAGAAGTTTTTAATATTTTTCCGGGAACACCAAGGTCAGTAATAATTGAGATAGCAAAGCAGGGAATATTCATCTGATGAGCTACAATAACTTCCGGGGCAGTTGACATTCCAACAGTGTCGGAACCAATTATTCTAAAAAATTTATATTCTGCGGGGGTTTCAAGAGTCGGTCCTGTTACAACGGTATATACTCCTTTTTGAATTTTAATGTTATGCTTTTTTGCTATTTCAGTGGCTTTATTGAGCAGTCCTTTATCATAAGCATTACTCATATCAGGAAAACGTTCTCCTAATTCGGGGTAATTTTTACCAATAAGCGGATTAGGTAAAAGATTGATATGGTCGGTCAGGAGCATTAAATCACCAATTTCATAGTCGGGATTTACTCCACCGCTGGCATTAGATACAAGCAGGTATTTAATTCCTAAGAATTTCATTACTCTTACAGGAAAAGTTACTTCCTGCATTGAATACCCTTCGTAATAATGAAAACGTCCCTGCATTGCAACGACTTTTTTTCCACCAAGGATACCAAAAATTAATCTTCCTTTATGTCCTTCAACAGTGGAAACAGGAAAATTGAGAATAGTTTCATAATCAAGAATATGTTTAATATCTATTTCCTTGACTAAACCGCCAAGTCCTGTTCCCAAGATAATGCCAATTTCAGGGCTTATAGCAACTTTACTTTGTATGTAAGCTGTTGTTTTTTTAATTTTTTCTAACATAACTCAAAATTTGTTTATTAAACCTTTCTTTATCCTCCTTATGAAATTCAATTTCTAAAGGAATATAATACATCGGTAAATTAATCATCTCATCAAAAGATTGTAAACGCATTGCATCTTTTTCTGTAGTAATTATTATCTTATTTTTGCTTTCAATATTATTAAATTTATGAATAATATTTTTAATATCTTTTTTTGAATAAATATGGTGGTCAGGAAATTTAAAATGTTCAACGTTGGTTGTGCCACCTTGTTGTGATTGTAAATATTTTTTTAGAGCATCAGGTTGGGCAATGCCTGTAATTAATAAAATAGAGGTATGATTATATTCGGGACTGTTCCAATCAAATGGAGTAATATTTGTTTTATGAGTATCCATCACTTTGTGAAAAACCGGCAAAGGATTGTTATATTTTAATGATGTGAAATAAAGGGACTGGTAAGGTAAGATTTTCAAATCTCTAAAAATAATTTTTCGTTCAGCAGTTGAAATATTTTCCGGCGATTTTGTAATGATTATAATATCAGCACGTTTTTTTTCAGAAGGTTTTTCTCTAAGCTCTCCATAGGGCAGCATATAATCTGAAGATAACGGACGGTTATAGTCAATTAATAATATTGAAAGTCCCGGTTTTACATATCTGTGCTGAAATGCATCGTCAAGCAAAATAGCCCTAATAGAGTCATCGGATGACTTTGAAAGCAGTTTGTTGATTCCTTCAACTCTGCTGTTTGAAACAGCAAGATGGATATCGGGAAATTTTTGTTTAATTTGTTTAGGTTCATCACCTATTTCGTCAACTGTTGATTTTTCGGTTGCCAGAACAAAACCTTTTGTTTTTCTTTTATATCCTCTGCTTAATATTGCAATCCCCCCGCGGGAACCCTCCAAGAGTTTGGAACTCTTGGAGGGTTTTTTCAGCAAACGGATTAAATATTCAATATGAGGTGTTTTGCCTGTTCCACCAACAGTAATATTTCCTACAGAAATAATTGGAATATTAAATTCTTGTGAATGAAGGATATTATAATCAAAAAGTTTATTTCTAAAGGAAACGATAAGACCGTAAATTATTGAAAGAGGGAATAACAACCAGCGGAAAGTGTTTTGTTTTTGGTGCATATATATAAATGGTTATATGGTTGTATGGCTGTATGGTTATATTGTTATATTGTTATATTGTTAAATGGCTAAATTGTTAAATTGTTTAGTGAAACTTTGTGTCTTTGCCTGTCCCATAGGGAAGTATGACCGTGTCGGGATGACTTTGTGGCAAAAAAATATAGCCACTAAGGCACCAAGTCACTAAGAAACACAAATTAATAAAATAGATTCCTCACGGAGCCTGCCCTGAGGAACGAAGGGTTCGGAATGACAACTTAAGTGGTGTTCCTCTGCCCAATGCCCTTAGCTTTTATCCAACATCAAATATCTAATATCAACAAATATCTACAAATATCAATCAATATCAACTAATATCAACTAATATACAATTTCAAATTTCAATAAATATCAATTTCAAAGGGCATTATAGCCTGAACACCTTTCATTTTCAATGCTTTTTGAAGGTTATTGTAGTATCTGTATCCTTCGCCAAGATTGTTTTTCCAGAATGAAGATTGTACTTCGCCTGTAATTTGTTTAACAAGCTGTACAAAAGGGTCTTCTTGTATGGGTAATGAAACAATACGATAATGCTCAAGGTTTGCTTTTTCAGCCGCAATATTTATAGCTGTTTCTAAACCGCCAAAAACATCAATTAAGCCAATTTCTTTTGCATTAACACCGCTCCACACTCTACCCTGCCCGATGCTATCAACCTGGGCTTTTGTCATATTTCTGCCTTCAGCAACATGAGATATAAATACATCATAGACTTTTTCAATATAATTCTGAATAATTTCTTTTTCAGCTTTTTTTATTGGGCGTGTAAAAGAAGGAAAATCAGAATAAGCATTTGTATTAACTCTGTCAACTGTAATACCTAATTTTTCATCTAGAAATTTTTTCGCATTAAAAAATATTCCAACCGCACCAATTGAGCCGGTGATAGTATTCGGGCTTGCTACAATAGTATCAGCAGCACAGGCAATATAGTAGCCACCCGAAGCTGCAACATCACCCATTGATGCGATAACCGGTTTTACCTGTGCTGTTAGAGCAACTTCCCGCAAGATTATATCAGAAGCAGTAGCACTTCCACCGCCGGAATTTACTCTAAGAACAACTGCTTTGATACTTTTGTCAAGTCTTGCCTTTCGTATAGCTTTTGAAATTCTATCAGAGCCAATAGATTCTTCATCACCCTCACCTATATTAATCATTCCACTTGCAAATACTACAGCAATCTTATCTTTTGCCAAACCTTTGTGCTTTCTCTTTTTTGGCGCATTTGTATATTTACTTAATGAAATAAACCTTATATCTTTCTTTTCGTCTATTTTCAAAAGTTCTTTTAATTCTGCTAAAATTTCATCTTTATATTTAATGCCGTCAATCATTTTATGTTCGAACGCTGTTTCGGGATTTATAATCACCTTATTATCAGCAAGATAATTTAATTGCTCAATACTAATGTTTCTTTGTTTGGAAATTTCCTCAAGTATATTGTTCCAGATAGAGTTCACATAAGTGATAATTTGTTCACGGTTTTCATCACTCATTTTGTCAAGTGTAAATGGCTCAATTGCACTTTTAAATTTTCCGTGACGAATAACCTGGGGGACAATACCAAGCTTTTCAAATGAACCTTTAAAAAACATCAGCTCAGCACGAAGTCCTTTAAATTCAAGAAGTCCTTCCGGATTTAGATAAATTTTATCTGAAACTGTTGCGAAGTAATAAGCAATTTGTGTATAGGCATCGCTATAGCTGATAATAAATTTACCTGATTCTTTAAAGTCTAAAAGTGCATTTCTGATTTCTTCTGTTGTAGCTATACCTGCAGGTATATAAGTAATATCAAGATATATTCCTTTAATCTTATCATCAGTTTTAGCTTTTTTGATGTTCTTAAGAATATCATCTAATCCCAATTTAGGTTCTGCTTTCATCGTCTGAAAATTGAAATTATCAAACGGGTTTTTTGAACTTCTATCAGTAATAGCATTTTGTAATTTAATGTGCAATACTGAATTTGGCTTTACAGTAACTTCTTTATCTTTAGTTGAAGATACTACAGCAGTAATAATTCCAATAAAGATAAAGGTTATAATAATTGTTGAAATAATAATACCAACAATTGTTGCCAGGGTAAATTTTAAAAAGTCTTTCATTTTTTTTATTTTAAATTAAAACATTATGAAAAAATAATTACTATTGTCGTGTCAAGATTAAATTTGCGACTTGGGAAAATCGCAATACAAAAAACTGTACAACGATTTTGCAAAGTCGTTGAAAATAAAAATCAAACTGCAACAACTTCTTTAATTTCAGGAACGTCTTTTTTTAATGTTTGTTCAACGCCTGCTTTGAGTGTTTGTTGGCTCATCGGGCAATTTCCACAAGCACCCAATAGCTTAACTTTTACTACTAAATCATCAGTAATTTCTACTAACGAAATATCACCTCCATCTGCCTGGAGGTATGGTCTAATTTGCTCTAAAGAAGATTTGATCTTTTCTGATAATTGAGCATTTTTTAAAGTTTCCATAATAATTAAGTTTATTTTGAATAGTTATGACAAAGGTAGATAAAAATAATTAATAATTAAAAATTAAACATTAAACTTATTTAGAGTCTGTTCATAATGTCAGGAATATATTTAATTTTACAAAATCCCAAGTCCCAAATTCCAAGACCCAAATCTCAAATTCCAAGGGAAAAAAATGTATAAAAAAAATGATCTTTGTGAAAAATTACTGAAATTTGCAATTGTTGTGATTAAACTATGAAAATTTCAAGAATAACAAACAAAGTGATTTACGCTTTTGGAATTTGGAACTTGGAATTTGGGACTTGAAGTTTTATAGTATGAACTTAACTTTATGAACGGACTCTAATTGGCTTTCTCAACTCTTAAGCCAACATCCATAATAAAAGGAAGGTTTTCAATACGCATAGCCTGTTCGTATTCAAAAGTATAAGTTCCCGGTTTTGGAAATAATACGTTTTTTTTGTAAAGTATTTGATTGTCAACGATGTCGCCCAGACCTTTTCCTAACCATCTGCCTTTTTCGTCGGCTAAGATACATTCAAAAGTATCACGAATTGATGTTCCGTCGGGGGATGTAATAGTAATGAATAAAAACAAATTGCTTTTTGTATATAAACCTGTGTTTCTTATATTGATATAAACATTATGCGGGGTAAGTGTGTCGGAAATATTTACGCTGAATTTTACCATATTATATCTGTTCCAGATACCATCAGGAATTTCAATATATTCTTCATAAATACGATTTGGGTCACAGGATGTAATTATAAAAAGGCTGAGGCTAAGGATAAGAATAATATTTTTTTTCATAGTGTTTATCTTTTATTGTATCGAAATATCAATGTTGTTTCTGGGTTCTGGGTTCTTGGCTCTGGATTACAGCGCTCAGCACCAGTACCCAGTACCCAGCTTTACATCACTTCTTAATCATTTTACCCAGCACATAAATTATGTGCGGGGTTTACAAAGTTATGTTCTTTAGTATCTTTTGGTTTAACGAGACTTTCTACGGATTTACCATTTTTGTTCATTTCAATTATTTCTTTAACTCTATCAACGGATAAAGGAATGAGGTTCATCTCGCTGGTTTGTTGAGATTCAGCTAATGAATACCACATAGTTCGTTTAAAAACATCAGTTTTTTGGTGAAACGCCTTTCCATCAGTTGTTTCAAGAGGTATGGAAGTATCGGGAAAATCCTTTCGTGCATCTAAATAACATTCAATTTCAAAGTTCAGGCAGCATTTTAATTTTCCACATTGTCCTGCAAGCTTTTGAGGATTAAGAGATAGTTCCTGATAACGTGCAGCATTAGTTGTAATTGAAACGAATTTAGAAATCCATGTAGTACAGCATAGTTCATTGCCGCAGGAGCCAATTCCGCCTATACGTCCTGCTTCCTGACGTGCACCAATTTGACGCATTTCAATTCGTATTTTAAATTCATTTGCGAAATTTTTTATTAATTCACGAAAATCAACTCTTTCTTCAGCAATGTAATAAAAAATAGCTTTTGTTTTATCACCTTGAAATTCTACATCCCCAATTTTCATTTCAAGTTTCAAATCTTCAGCTGATTTTCTTGCTTTCAACATAGTAGGGATTTCCAGGTCAATAGCTTCATTCCATTTTTTAATATCCAAAGGCTTTGCCTTGCGATATATTTTTTTAATATCAGTAGATTCTAAAGAAATATCGTTTTTTTTGATTTGTTCTAAAACTAAATCACCTGTTAATGAGACAATACCTATATCGTGTCCGTGTGAAACTTCTACAGCAACAATATCGCCTTTTTTCAGTCTTAAATTATCTATATTTCTAAAATACCCTTTTCTGGTATTCTTGAATCTAACTTCAACAATATCAGTAGTATTTTCGCTCTGGGGCAAATCCTTAAGCCAGTCAAAAACATTTAGTTTATTACAACCATTAGTAAATTGGCTAGAATATGATATTGCACAACGTCTTGTATCAGTCATAATTAGAGCTTATTTTTTCATTAATAATAATACAAATATAGTAACAATATTACTTTTTTAATAACTTAATTAATTTTAATGATAAGTCTAAGAAAACAATTTTATTATTAGCATTTCGCTCTATATGATAATGAGCTTTATTGAGTTCATCTGCTATTTGAAAAATATTTTGTTGATTAATAAATGGTGAGAATTTTTGTGAGAAATCTGCTTCCTCATCGGTTAGGTAATTTATTTCGTTGTGCTTTATATTTAGTATAAAGTTCTCGCGAATCATTCTTAATGAAAACAATAAAAAACTCTTTTGTTTCTCTCTCCCTATCTTTGAAATTTCATCTACCCATTTAATAATGTCTAAAATCATATTTTTGTAACAATGACGCATTAATTGTTTAAACATTTCAAAATTATAAGAATGCTCGTGGCTTGAATTTATAATATCTAATGCTTTAATATAGTTGCCGTTTGCCAGGCGGACGATATTATTTATTTTTTGTTCTTTCAGGTCAAATTTATCGGAAGACCTGATATATTCTGATAAACTATTATTATCAATTTTTGGAATTTTAATTAGCTGTGTTCTGGATAGTATTGTTTGAATAATTTGCCCTGCATTTTCAGAAACTAAAAGAAAAAGAGTTTTCGGAGGTGGTTCTTCAATCATTAAAAGTAATTTATTTGCTGCTGTAGTATGCATCTTCTCAGGCATCCAGATAATCATTACTTTGTATTCCGATTCATAAGATTTCAGATTTAGTTTTTTGATTATTTCGTTGCTTTCTTCGGTATAGATAATTCCCTGTTTGTTTTCTACATTTATTAATTCAAGCCATTGATTTAACTGTATATATGGACTTTCTAAGATGCTTGTCCGCCATTCGTGAATAAAATCATCACTAACAGGCGAATCTTTATCTATTTTTTTGGTTTTTGCAACAGGAAAAACAAAATGCAGGTCAGGATGTATTAATTTTTGATATTTTTTACAGGAAAGACAAATACCACATGAATCATCTATAGTATCGGTATTTTTATTTTCACAGCAAATATATTGAGCATAAGCAATAGCGAGTGCAAGTTTTCCAGAACCTTCGGGACCTAAAAAAAGTTGAGCATGACTAATTCTGTTGTCTTTTACAGTCTGTATTAATCGTTTTTTTATTTTTTCCTGTCCTATGATTTCTTTAAAAAGCATAATGCGATACAAATATACTATGTTAATTCAAATACTGTTATTTTAATAAAAACCGCTTCCAGTCGGAATATAAACCTCACTAAATTTGATGTAAGTAGGCAATTGACAGTAGGCAGTAAGCAATTTGTTTTTTTGTCAACTGCCTATTGTCAACTGTCAATTTGTTTATTTACATCAACAAAATTATCGTTTACCCCGTTGGATAAATTATCCTACGGGGTTAACATGTTATCAATAATGAATTTTTAAGAGCCTAATTGATAATAATCATACTAATAAAATACAAATATACAAATTCATACTAATAATACCAAGCCATCAGTTGACAGATAAAATTATTCGTATAAATTATTATTCATTAGTATATTTGTATCGTTTTTAATCGTTTTTTTTAAATAAATAAAAAATGCAAACAATAGAAAACTATAATTTTTCCGGTAAAAGGGCATTAATAAGGGTTGATTTTAATGTGCCATTAAATGATAAGTATGAAATTAATGATGATTCGCGAATCAGAGCTGCTATGCCAACTATTAAAAAGATACTTGGTAAAAACGGTTCAGTTATTTTAATGTCGCATTTGGGAAGACCAAAAAGTGGTTATGAAGAGAAATTTTCTCTAAAGCACATTGTATCCCATTTATCTGAATTAATTGGGATAGATGTAAAATTTGCAAACGATTGTATTGGTAATTCAACAAAAGAATTAGCAAATAAATTAAAGCCCGGTGAAGTTATTTTACTTGAAAATCTGCGATTTCATAAGGAGGAAACCACCGGAGATAAAACATTTGCTAAAGAATTATCTGAATTGGCTGATGTATATGTAAATGATGCTTTTGGAACGGCTCATCGTGCTCATGCTTCAACAACAATTGTTGCTGATTATTTTCCTGTTCATAAAATGTTTGGTTATATAATTGAAAATGAGCTAAAAAGTATTGACAATGTTTTGAATAAATCAAAGCATCCTTTTACTGCAATTTTGGGCGGTGCCAAAGTTTCATCCAAAATTTCAATCATTGAGAATCTGCTTGAAAAAGTAGATAATTTGATTATTGGCGGAGGTATGGCTTATACTTTCATAAAAGCACTGGGCGGAAGTATTGGTGATTCTTTAGTGGAAAAAGATAAATTAAGCATGTCTTTAAAAGTAATTGAATCGGCTAAAGAAAAAAATGTAAATATTTATTTACCTGTTGATTCTATTATTGCTGATAAATTTGATAATAATGCAAATATTGATGTTTGTTTGACTGATAATATTAAAAATGGATGGATGGGATTAGATATTGGTAAAGAATCTATTAATAAATTTGTTGAAGTTATTGAAAATTCTGAGACGATTCTCTGGAATGGTCCAATGGGAGTTTTTGAAATGTCAAACTTTGAGACAGGAACGCGGAAAATAGCTGAATCAATTGTTAGAGCGACCGAAAAAGGAGCTTTTTCACTTATTGGCGGTGGCGATTCGGTTGCTGCAATTAACAGATATAATTTTGCCGATAAAGTAAGCTATGTATCAACCGGAGGCGGTGCCTTGCTTGAATATATTGAAGGGAAGGAATTGCCGGGGATTAAAGCAATGAATGAATGATTTATGATTGATTATTGTTGATTGAATGGATATACAACAGATATATAATGGTATAAAGGTATAGGGTATAGGGTATAGGGTATATAAGTAAGTGGTAATCAGTAAACGGTAATATGGTTTAACGTATAACGATTTTTCCGCCTGAAGCGGATCCGCCCTTGGCGGAAACGGTTTTTCCTCCAGAGGCGAATCCGCCTTCGGCTGAAACGAAAATATAACAGATATACGTCAAAAATCAAAAGAAAAACATCAAACATCAAACCATTTAACAATATAACAATCAATTTCAATAAATATCAATAGTTTAATGTTACAAATTTATTAACAACTTTTAAAAAATATCAACAGTTCAATGTTACAAATACATTAACAACTTTTAATAAATATCAACAGTTTAATGTTACGAATACATTAACAACTTTCAATAAATATCAACAGTTTAATGTTACGAAATATATTAACCACTTTTAAAGAATTTCAACAGTTTAACTTTACAAATACATTAACGACTATTAAAGAATATCAACAGTTAAATTTTACAAATCTATTAACAACTTTTAAAGAATATCAACAGTTCAATGTTACAAATTCATTAACAACTTTCAATAAATATCAACAGTTTAATGTTACGAATACATTAACAACTTTTAATAAATATCAACAGTTTAATGTTACGAATACATTAATAACTTTTAAATATATCAACAGTTTAATTTTACAAATTTATTAACGAATTTTATTATGAATATCAACAAATATCTATTTTACTATGGCATACTGTTTATTGCTTACTGCCAACTGTCAACTGCCTACTGTTTTGCCCAGGATACAATAAGAATTATGCAGTATAATTTATTAAACTATGGTAATTACACTTCCTATTGCAATTCTTCTAATAACAATATATCTGATAAAGACAATTATTTAAAGACTATTATAAACTATGTGAAACCTGATATTTTTACGGTAAACGAAATGAAAGCAGATACATTAATTATTCAGCATTTAATGGACAACACATTGAATATTGATGGAATTAGCTATTTTCAGAAAGCTGATTATACTAATTATTCCGGTTCGGAATTAATAAATATGCTTTATTATAATTCAAGCAAATTTACGCTTTATTCTCAGGATGCAATAGTTACAGATGTAAGAGATATTAATATTTATAAGCTGTATTATAATTCGCCTGATTTAAGCTCTTTAAATGATACTGCTTTTATTATTTGTATTGTTGCTCATCTTAAAGCAGGAGACACAAGTTTGGATGAGACAGAAAGAGCGAATATGACACTGGCATTAATGGAATATCTGAATAGTATTAATGTTTCGGACAATTATATTCTTATGGGTGATTTTAATATTTACACAAGTTCTGAACAGGCATTCCAGAACCTTATAAGTTATCCAAATATAAAAGTTCGCTTTCATGATCCAATTTATCAAACAGGCAACTGGAATGATAATCCTTCTTATGCACTTTATCACACACAATCTACCCATAAAGACCAGAACGGTTGTCCTGCATTGGGCGGAATGGACGATAGATTTGACTTTATTCTTCTGTCTTACAATGTATTATACGGTGATGATAAAGTAAAATATATTTACAATACTTATAAAGCATTAGGGCAGGATGGAAATTATTTTGATGAATCAATAATGAGCAATCCGGCTAATGATAGTGTGCCTGCTAATATTGTTGATGCTCTTTACAATATGTCTGATCACTTACCTGTAATTATGGATTTAAAAGTTGAACAGACTCCTGCTTCGGTTGAAAATAAAACACCGAAAGGGAACTTTTATGAATTTATTAAAGTAAATTTTAGCAATCCAGTTGATGAGCAGTTAAATCTTTACATCACAGCTAACAAAACTACAGATATTAATATTTCAATTTTATCTCTGACAGGGCAAATTCTATATGAAAATAATTTTAATAATATTTTTGAACATTTTACTTGTTCAATTTCTCTGGAAAACATTAAAAGCGGGATGTATTTATTAAATATTGCAGGTAAGAAAGGTAGTTGTATTATTAAAAAAATATTTATTTACCACGAATTACACTAATTTTCACCAACCTGCATTATTCATAAAATAATGCAGAGTTATATGTTGTCTGTTAATAGTTAATTGTTTATGATAATTTGATTAACGATTTCTTTTTGAGACCTGACAAGTTTTTAAAACCTGTCAGGTCTTATAGACTATAAAACAACAATTTTCCTAACAAAAGTTTTGCTATCAACCGTCATTTTGCAGAAATAAATTCCTGGTTTAAGATTATCGCAGTTAAAATGAAGCTTGTGATTTCCTTCATTCATTTTCCGGTTATTTACTAATGTTGTTAGTTTTTCGCCAATTAAGTTATAAACAGATAGTTTTACATCAGAAGTGTATGGTAATGAAAAGCTAATTGTTGTATATTTATTAGCCGGATTAGGATATACTTCAAATTCATATCCAAGACTTAACAGGTTTTCAAAACCTGTCAGGTCTTGGACTGTTATAATAAATGATTGTTGTGCATCTGCTATCTGGTCGGTTACTGATAGTATTACAGGATAATCACCGGTATCAGCAGGAGTTCCTGTTAATATTGCTGAATTGTTTCCATTAACTGTAAAAGTTAGCCAGTTGGGTTTTTCAGTACAGGTAATTGTTAAAGTATCATCAACATCAACATCATAAACTGTTATATTGTATGTATAAAGGCTATCTTTTATAGCAGATGAATTGGCTGTGGAAGTAAATACAGGAGCATTATTAACAAAAGGATTATTAAATGCAGGTAAAATTATATAATCAATCCAGGCGCAATCTTCTCCTGCACTTTCCATATTGTCTTTTGAATATACCCATTTAAGAGTGTGCGAACCTGAAGAAACCGGGTATTTTTCTTGTGACCAATTTACTTCACCATCCCATCTGTCTTGAGAAGTTCCATCAATAAAGAATTCCAGAAAATCATACCAATAATAATCGCCCATCCATTCCATTCCTAATTCGCAGGATACTCTTTTGTAAAACGAAACGGAATCATCAACCAAAACATCAAGAGAAATACTGAGTTCAGATGTTTGCTCATCCGAAATAATACCGGATTTAGCAGTAAAGCTGCCTTCATAAGGATTTCCTGAAGTTATAATCCATGGGGCATTACCACCGGATTCCCAGGTAAAGCTTAAAAAATCATTAGATTCCCAATCTTCAACAATTAAACCTACCTTCTTATAAACTGTAAGATCTGCCGAATATTCACCAGCAGTTAAACTAAATGTAAAATCTACAATAGTGCCTGCAGGTGTTGTTGGGTCTATGGTGATATTAAATGAAACTGGAATTGTTGAGTTAGTATCTAATATTCCGGTATAAATAGTATCAAAATTAATTGTAACATAGCTACTAACAGAAGTTAAACAACAGGTTGAAATTAAAGAAGCAGTATGTCCTTGATTAATAGTATTAATATTCAAATCAACAGTTTCATTAGGATCAAGTCTCCCATTATTATTCCCACTTGTATCATTAATATTAACAAAATTTATTACTAAATAAGGTGCATTACAAGTAATGGAGAATGTTGAATTCCATATACTGTCTAAATCATCAATTATTTCAAGATTAAAGTTAACCTGATGTTGGTCGGGGACATTATTAGCTATTGTAACAGCATAAGCATCCAATACCTGAGTTGAAGAGCTTGCAAGGATATTGCCAAAATTATGAGTAGAGTCGGTAATAATGATGTATGGCGAGGATGCAGAAAGAGTTGCCTGAACATTGTTTGCATCAACTATACCGACATTTTCAAGAACAACATCTAATGTAATATTTTCGTCAAAATCGGCAAAGCCATTATTATTTCCGGTTGTGTCATTAATGGTATAATTGCTGCAAATAACATAAGCCCCATCATTGGGAACGATATCTACACTGCCAAGATATGGCATAGTATTGAAAGCAGTAACAGTAACATTCATAATACCAACATTATCAAGGGTAACAAAATTAATATTTGCAAAACCTCCACTAATAAAACCTGTACCAATAATTTCTCCATCAATTGTTAAAGATACAAGTGCATCTTCAACGTCACAATTAACAGTAAATTGATTTGCACCAATAAAGATAGTAGGATTGTGAGTAACATTCATAGCAAGAGGGGTTCTTGTGCGGACAACAAGAGATGGGTCGCCGAAAGTTGTCCACGTATCGGTCATAGCAAAATCGCTGTATTCATCGTTCATAAGCATACATCCGTTAACTCCAATTCCTGAAAAGGTTCTTTTTATATTGCTTACGTAACTTTCTATCATAATATCTATCATTTCATCTTGTGCAGCCATTGGAGGTGCCCAGGATTGATTAATAGTTGAGGCAAACATAGCGATGGCTCCGGTAGGGTTACTATTATAAGTAGCACGCAGGAAACTTTCGGCAAGACAGGTTTGTCCGTGAAAGTTTCCATTTACACAAGCTACATCGTAAATAAAAGGTAATTTATATTCATTAGTTAAATTATTTGCATCAGAAACAGAAAATCCGGTAGTAACGAATGAAAAATCGCTGCCGTGACCGACATAATTAATATTGCCTCTGCCATCATTCAAAACATCTAAGAGCATGGTAGCAGTTGGATTACCCGGAGCATCTTCACCACCTTGTGAACCATCGTATAATTCATCACCTTCGGTATATGTGAATCCCAATAAATCGGGTCTTATGTTTTGCATATGTTCATAATCCATTTCATTATCATCACCCGGTCCTTCAGATGATGCTATAAGTGTATGTTTGTTGTACCAGGTAGCTGTATCATCGGGGTATTTTTCATAATTTACTGTTCGTTCAACTTGTGTTTCAACCTGGGCAATAGTTTCTGCAGAGAAACGACCGACAAAAACTTCTGCATAAGAGTCAGTGCCGACAATATGTCCGTAAGCAGGATCAGAATCACCAGATTTGTTCATTGAAAGAACCTGTGTAGCATCGCCCACAAGCAGCAGGAAAGTTAAACCGTTTGTGTTATAATAATCGGTTACATAATTTTTAATAGCAATAGCATCTCCAATGGTAGAAACATCAACAATCTCTGTGGGAATACCTTTAAGCTTTTTCCAATCAATGTAAGGTTGCATAGCACTTATGAAACTGCCATAAGAAATAATCAATATATTGCCCTGGTCTTCTATAGGAGTATATTTGCTAAGAGCAGAGGCATAATTGATAAAATGATGTGAATATATTTGCTCAAATTCAGAATCAATTTTATCCAACGGTTTATTTCTATTTAAGATATTTTCACCTGTATTTCCTGTGGGAGAAACTTGAACTGTAATATCAGTATAAATTCTTAATGTTTTAGAAACAGGATTATACCGGAAGGGATAAATAACAACTGTTTGCCCTCTAAAATCTCTTAATATATAAGGAGATTTAAGAGTTGCCGGAGAAGAAGGAAAGAATTGGTCCTGCTCATATTCTTCACCATAAAAATAAGGTATAGTAGAAGGGTCAATATTCCTTTTTAAATTACCTTTTGATGGAGCAATGTCAATATTTTGAATTTCAATAAAATTTGAAGATATAACTTCAATCTGCATTTCTGCTTTATCGGGAATAATAACCGATTTTGTGAGTTTTGGCAGAGCAGGAGCTCCTTTTTTGAGAATTTGTGAACTGTTAGGGGCATTTATAACATAAACAATCCCCATACTTGTTGTTACTTCTCCTAAGCTATAAGCATTTAACTTAAAATTAAGAGTTGTTGTTTCGTGAGTTGACGAAATAAGAGTAATTTCTGTCTCTGTTATACCATTATTGTTCAGTTCAATCCAATTTACAGCATCAATAGCTGTAAAGGCGAAAAGAAATACCGGCAATAAGACAATTTTGTTTAAAAAGTTAAATTTTGTTTTCATAACATAATTTTTTTTTGACACGAATTAACACGAAAATTAAAAAATAGTATTTAAAATTAGTGAAATTTGTGTCTAATGGCTAAAAAAATAACCCTATAACCATATAATTTATTTAAGATTACAAATATAATAATAAATTATTACAAATATGGTAATAAAAATAAATAATAAAAATAAAAATAATGTTATATTGTTATATTGTTATATTGTTTAACGTTTGATGTTTGACGTTTTGACCCCGATATGCTCATACCCTGTTAAATATTGCTTCGCAATTTTACAGGGTAAACTTCGCTACGGGGCAGGCGTTTGACGTTTGACGAATGAAACAATTGGGTCTTGCAGTGGCGCAATTACAGCTTACACTGGCACAATGACATATTGCATTGGTGCAAAAGGGTATTACAGAGATGCAATTGGGTCTCGGGGTGACGAAATTGAGTATCGGAGTGGTGGAATTGGGTATATTTCTGTGTTGCGATAATAACACACCCCTGCCAACACACGATCTAACGCACCCCCTCTTATAGAGGGGAATAAAACCCCTGCCAACACACGATCTAACGCACCCCCTCTTATAGAGGGGAATTACGACTTAGGAAAGTAGTGTTACGATAAAAAGGCTGTCCTTAAAGGTCAGTCTTTTTTTTTGCCACACCTGTGTGCCGAAGCACTTCGGTGCGCAGGCACAGATTTACACGGATTTTAATATATATTTTAAATTAATTATCTTTAAAAATATAGATTTACGACAGACTTCGCTAAAGCTATGTCTGTTAAAATTGACTACGCTAAGGCTTCGTCAATTAAAATTTACGATATATCCAATATTTTTTTAATATAATTATTTAATATTAGAAAAGAAAATACGACCTACGACGGTTTTTTTTACGACTTATCCCATATATTTTCATTATTCAATTATGTGAGCGAGCAATTTAAGCTCCTTATCACTTGGTATTATTAGAAAAGAGGTTTTTTGCTATTTAATATTAAAAAAGAAAACACGCTCTGCGACAGTTTTTTTTATGTCCCAAACACATATATTTTTATTATTTAATTATGTGAGCGGGCAATTTAAGCTCCACATCACCTGGTATTATTAGAAAAGAGGTTTTTCTGCTGTAATTTATACACCACTAAGTTTCACAAATATTTTAATGTAAAAAAGGAAAATATGTATCCTCAACGTATTAATAACTGTTATATCTTATACTTTTTTTGTGTATTATTTCTTGATATTAAATAAATTACATCGTATTTTTAAAAAAAATTATAATTATCTTTGCACTAAAACTAAAATTTATAAATAAGAACTAATAAAATAAAAAATTATGAACTTAAAAACCTTTTTAATCAGTGGCTTGTTTTTATTACTGATAAACTCAGTAAATGCACAAACCACAACTGTAAAAATCATTGATATTGCTGTTATACCAGCAATTAATATAGATACATCAACAGGAAATCCTATTATAAGCGACTCAACTGAGTTGTTTATACAGTTTAAAATAAAGAATGTTCAGGATGCGTCTAAGGCGTACATTTATTTCGGGACTGTCCAGGACGCTGATGATATTTTATCAGTTCAGGGAGACTTTATTTATCAAGCAGGGAAATATTATCTGCAAATAAATGGAGCAGATTATGAAGTAAAGGGATACGCTACTGAGTGTAAAATAAAAATATCAAACCTCCAATACGATAGTTACAATGACATAACATTGTTTGTGGAAGATATTTCGGGGCAGGAAACAGATAGGTTATATTTTCAAAAATAAAATAAGAAGAGATGACATCGCTCCAAGCGATGTCATCTCTCATATTGTTAAATTTTCTTTAAAATCTAAAAATTATGAAAAAATCAAAATCAATTCTAAGAAACTTATTAGTAGTAATACTTCTAATGTGTAATTATAGTTTTGGACAAAACGTTTATACTGTGACCAAAACCACAGACCCTGATCCATTCATTTATTCTGTGAATCCGAATGACCCTGAAATTGTTAACACATTACAATGGGCAATCCGTTCTGCAAATGATGCAGCAGATTCCAGTGTAATAAATTTTGCAATACCTGGAATTGGACCTCATATAATTTACTTAAATTATGAACTACCTATGATAACAAATCAGGTTGTAATTGACGGAGCAACCCAGGCTGGTTATCAAACAGGAATACCAGCCGTAATCGTTGATGGGCAATTAAACAATTATTTTGGTTTTTGTTTTTATTACAATCCTAACTGTATAGTTGAAGGACTTTATATTAGAAATTTTTTAAATAGTGCTATTATTGTCTCTGATTGTATAGGATTTGAGATTAAAAATAATGTAATTAATCAGATAGATAATATGTTATCAACAACTGCAGCTATTGGAATACGAATACAATGGGCATCAGAAGTAATTATACAAGGTAATATTATTGGAACAGATATTACAAATAATCCAAATTTGGGAAATGAAAACTATGGTATTGCCTTAATATTTGCATCTAATAATTCAAATATTATAGGAGGCATTGGTCTTAATGAAGCTAACACAGTTGCTTACAATGGAAGTAGAGGTATTTGGATAGCTTCAGGTAACTATAATAAAATATCAGGAAATAGAATTTATGATAACCCAAAAGGTATTTCACTTATTGGTGGAGGGAATCAAAACAAACAAAAACCTGTTATTACTGCATTAAGCCCAACTGGTGTTTTATCAGGAACTTCACAACCGAATGATATTATTGAAATTTTCGGGAGTACAGCCCCAGAAAATGCAAATGAATATTTGCAAACTGTGATTGCTGATGGTTCTGGGAATTGGAATACAAGTATGAGTAATTTTAACTGGCCTTACTTTATTGCGACAGCAACTGATTCTCTTAATAATACTTCAGAGTTTAGTAATTCATTTCTGGTGGAAATGCCATTAACTAAATTAATAGATGCTGATTGTGGAGCAATAAACGTAGCATTTGACCAGGTTTTAACAGCAGATTCAATTCCGGGAGCAACACAATATGAATTTTTAATAGAAAATACCAACATAGGCTTTAGTGCTACCTATATTTCAGATCAAAATGGAGAATTACCACTTATTGAAATATCAGGTTTAGAAGAGGGCATTTCTTACGATATAAGAGTAAGAGCAATAATAGATAATGATACTGCAAATTTTGGTCCTATGTGCACCATTACTATATTTGATCCTTTTGAACAAGATGTATTCGTTTTTGACAGATTTGGTAATAAATATTCCATTCAGGATATAACAAAATCTGCTCTCTCACCACCAAAACAATATACCTGTCAGGCGGGCTTTTTTAATCTGACTTTTGCAGATGATGGAACAGGAACAGGATTTGATGACACAATTTATGGACCATCCCGGCGCGATGTCGCCTGTCAGGTTTTTAATGATCTTTCTGAACTAATTTCACCATCATTAAATCCATGTGATAGCAGTTTGCCTGTTGTTGAAATTATTATGCAACCACCCTATGCAAGTTTAACACCAGGTGCATTAGGTATAGCATCAAGCTTTTATATGAATATTGGAAATTCAGGCATAATTCATGGTGAAGTTTGGAAAACAATAAATGGAGGAGTAAATTCTTTATACAATATTGGTGGAACTCATCATGGTTATATTAAAATAAATTTTGGCTTTATATGGCATTTAGATTTGGATACAATACCTGATATAAATAAATATGATCTTTATTCTACAATACTTCATGAAGCTATCCACACCTTAGGTTTTGCATCTCTAATTAATAATTATGGAAACAGTAGGATTACAGGCACATCACCCGGTTATTATTCACGATATGACGAATATTTAAGAGTAAATGGTGGTAATTATTTAATTCATAATTTTGATGGCTGTTATGATACTAAATTTAATGCTGATACAACTGACCTATGCTCAGGATGTCCGAATATTATTTTTGATGGAATAAATGCAGGGCAACAGTATATATATACCCCACCAACTTTTACAAGTTTAAGTCATTTTGATAATAATTGTCCTACAATAAGTTCAAATAATTTTCTGATGTACTATGCTGGTTACCCAGGTGAAATGGATAGGGTGCCAGCACCTGAAGAAGTGCAAACCTTATGTGATATTGGATATAAAATTACCGGTAAATTTGGGGATGATTCTTTATTCTTTCATACAGATACATTGCCTTCGTGTGGAACAATTATAGCAGGTGTAAATGATTTTGGACCTTATTGTTCTACAAGTAGATATATAGTTAAATCTTGCGATACTTTAATTATTACAGATATTCTTAATAATGATAAAAATGCAGTACAATTTGAATGTTTAGAAGTTCTTTCTCTTAATGGTAATGTTTCTACTACAGTTGGAAATTCCTTTGAATTTTATCCGCTCAATCCCGGTATTGTTATTTTGCGTTATATACCTATAGATTCAATCGGTCAAAGAGGTAATTTTACATTAGTTTATATACTTGTTACACCCTGTGAGCACGAATGTGTTGACCCTCTTACCTGTAATTTGATTTGCAATTCAGAAATGACCCCTGAAGATTCATATCTTTCTGATCCTCATCCTAAGGCTTTTACTACCACTCATACTTATCCTTGTAGTCAACAAAGTCATATTCCTGGTTGGCAGCAATCGCATGGTACTCCTGACTATGGGCATATTAATACTTTATTCCCTTCACCAAATCCAGGTTTTGCAATAATGTGGTGTAGTATTAATCATGGAGAAGGTCTTATGACTTACGTTCCAATTGAGCAGGGTAAGGAATATATTTTATCTTTCTTTAGAAAAGATCACATTCATCCTCATCCTAATCCCTTGGCATCTTCCAATATTTTAGATAATTTATATGTTATCCTGGCAAATATAGATTCAGCTTCAACAGTTGGCATACCTATTAACCTAACTTATATGCCTGACACTTTCCCGCCACATTCACAAATAATATATCATGAAGAAAATTTAATAGATTCTATCTGGGAGCAGGTTGTTGTATGTTTTACAGCTAATTATAATTATGACTTTATCTATTTTCAACCCCAACAAAATACTGGTAGTTATGTACAATTATGGCTTGACCAGGTTGAACTAATTCCTGATACATTCAGTGCAGGCGGAAATAAACAGGTTACTGAATGTGGTGGTGTTACCACAATTGGTCCGCTTGTTCCTAATTGTAAAGTTACCAATACTGAATTTAACTGGTATGCACTCGGTGATACTATACCAATAAGTAATGATGAATATACAATTGTAGGACAGGGTATTTACATATTAAAACGTGAAATAATTGCAGATACAATTACTGGAAATTGTATTGTGAAATATGATACAATACGGGTAACAGAACCTATACAAATAGCCGATGCCGGAAAAGATACAACATTATGCTATGGACAAAGTGCTGTTATCGGGTCGCTTATTGTTGATAGCAATGAAACATTTCTCTGGTCGCCGGCTAATGGCTTAAATGATGTAAATATACCCAACCCAACAGCATCACCTGATAGCACTACAGAATATGTATTAACAGTAATTGATACAATTACAGGTTGCATTGATTATGATACTTTATTAATAACTGTTTTTAAGCCAGAGGCAGATTTAGGACCTGATACAAGTATTTGTTATGGTGATAGTATTATGATAGGACCACAAATAGAAGATAGTACTGCTACCTATTTATGGGTACCTTCTACAGGGCTAAACAATGCTAATATTGCAAACCCCTTAGCATCACCCGATATTACTACTGAATATATTTTAACAGTAACTGATACAAATATTTGTGTAGATTATGATACAGTAATTATAACAGTAATACAAATAACATTTGCAGACTTCACAATTGATACCACCTGCTTAGCAGCAGGCACACCAATAAGTTTTCAAAATAATTCAACGCCTGCAACAGGTTCTACTTATTTATGGGATTTTGGTGATGGGAGTGGAGCACAGTTTGAAAATCCTATTCATCAATTTACTGCACCTGGTTATTATTGTGTTTCACTTACAGTTTCTAATCCTTGTGGTTCTGACACATATTCAGAAACAATCTTTATTTTACCAGATGAATGTGCTTGTGATTATATAGTAAATTATGATATTCCTGATGGTACAGTAATTAGCAGCTTTACAATCTGGGACCCACCTACTTTACTTACAAATGAAATAACTGTTGAAGGAGACGTTATTGTAAACTCGGGTATTGAACTGAAAATAAAAGATATGATTGTACGATTTGGGCCAAAAGGAAGAATCATAGTAAAACAGGAAGGAATACTAATAATAGATAATTCAACATTAACTATCCTTGATACGCCATGTGAAAATTATATGTGGCAAGGCATTGAAGTTTGGGGCGATGCATCTCAACCCAGTGATGCCAGTGTGCAGGGACAGGTTATTTTTCCCCCCTGGCTTTCAAAGCTTTGTGTTGTACCTATTTCAAGTACTATTGCAAACGCCCATATAGCTATTTTACTTGGTAAGAGACGAATGGAGCAGATATGTAATCCTATAGGTAATGAATTCGATGTAAATTTTAGTGGTGGTGTGCTGCAAACATATTGTAATAATTCAAATTTTAGAGATCAATTTATAAACAACGGCATAGATATCAAATACCTTGCAAAAACAAACACCCATGCCTCGGCAAATGCAATCAACTGCGTTGATTTTACATGCACTACCCTGAACGATGCTCATTACAACAGCCTCACTTCTGCTAATCCTTACCCTAACGCTCAAAATCCCTGGGCAGGTAATGCAAATGCACACCAGCGAACCGATATTGGTATATGGATTAACTATCAAAAAGGATTTAATATTACTGAAAGTACTTTTGAAAACAAACAATTATGTATTGAATCTTTTGATTCAAAATATAATGTTTACGATTGTGATTTCCAACAAGCAATATATGGTATAAGAGCTTTAAATATAGCACCAAATCTTGACAACAACCATGAAATTGCCCGTTGTACATTTGACCTTATACCCGGTGAAACAGGTATTACAGAAAGTGCTGCTATTAATATTATGTGTGGAATGTATAACGATATACATCATAATGAATTTAAAAATACTACTTGGGATGTTAATTATTGCATGGTTGGTATTCAATTAGATTTTACAACAGATTATAGAATAACTGAAAATATATTTGAATATTATAAAAAGGGAATTATTGCAAACTTAAATGTATCCGGCTGGATTGGTTCATGGTTACCGGATTGGGAGGGAAATACATTTTATCGTTGTGAACGTGCTATTGAAACAAATTTTTTAAATAATGATTTAATCCTTAAATGTAATGACCATTATCCTTATGAATTACAATATGATGTAAACTGGAATAATTATGGTATTATATGGCCTTATTACTGGACACTTGGTGATCAGGGTCTGCCTTGTGGCAGCCCAAACTGTCCGGCAGGTAATACATTTAATGAACAGGATTTGAATTTAATACGAATAGAATCAAATACATATTACGAATACCGTCATCATGGTGATGACGACGATGTTGCAAACATATACAGACCAACAACAACTACTGCGGTTGAGCGTATAGCAACAGGAGATCCTTATACTACTAATATTGCATCATGTTCACAATTAATAGCAATTCCAACATTGCCGCCATTATCATTTAGCGTTCAACCTTATTCAGAGTTAGTTAATTTGAATAATATTAAAGATGAGCTGCAAAATTCATTAGACAGCTTAATTAATGAAACAGACAAAGGTGAAACACAGGTATTACTGGATGCTGTTACCGGTAATACACCAACCGGTAAGCTAAAAAACATGTTAATTGCTCATTCGCCGTTATCCGACACTGTGATATATACATTAATGGACGAAAAGGCGCTTTCACCGGGAAATTTCAAACTGGTAATGTATAAAAACCTGCCTGTTTCAAGAACTATTGTACTTGATTTCTATGCGTATATTGATAATTTCCCGAAAGGTATAAAAAATCAGCTAAAACAATTGCAGATAGATAATCCTTATGCTGTTACCCCGGCATCAATCAGGAAGGATATTGCACAAAATCAGCGAAAATATATTCAATTATTAGATGGAATAATTATTTTGCTGGTTGATTCAAATCACAATCGTAAAGCCGATGCAATTCAATTGCTTGAATATGACGGTTCGGTAATATCAAAACAAATACTTTACGGCACTTATCTTGCTGATGGAGATTATAGTGCTGCTGCTGCAAAACTTGATGAATTAGCAGCAGTCCAGGACCCTATGCTCAATAATTTTGTTGAATTACATCAAATACTTTTATCATTATATCAGCAAGGCAAAACTATTTATGATATAGACAGCATTGACATGGCTTATGTTTATGACCTGTCATACCAATGCCCGCCAAACCCGGCAGTGTATAATGCAAGGGCAATTGTTGATTTATTAATTGGCGAGCATGTACCACCATGTCCTAAAGGTTTAATTCCAAAGTCAATGCAGGTATCAAATAATGATGAATATTTCAATGAGGAAAGGATTGATAATCCTGTGTTAGGCGATAATTATCCCGACCCTTTTACAACTTATACTAAAATTCCTTATAGATTACCTGAAGGTACAAGAGGCAGGATAATTGTAAAAGATGTACTGGGTAGAACAATATTAAAAGTTGATGTCGTATCTGAAAATCGTGAAATTGAGCTTAAAACAGGTTCCTGGGCTAAAGGCGTATATTTATATACACTTGAAGTCAATGGAATAAATATTGATTACAGGAAAATGTTATTAAAATAATTATTAATGATGAAGTTAAAAAAAGTATTATTTACTATTGTATTTTTTATA
>SDBV01000436.1_pt1 | contig 60097 bp, 66 predicted proteins | sample 2277081 | NCBI WGS metagenome assembly SDBV01 (sample SAMN10402039, study PRJNA504765) | marine sediment metagenome | isolation source: marine sediment core GS10_PC15, 223 cmbsf | place: Arctic Ocean: Southern Knipovich Ridge | collected 2010
ATTTGATATAGTAGTTCCATTTCTGGATAATGTTGCTGTAGAAGTACAATTTGTCCATACTAAAAATGTTGCAGGATAAGTTACAGGAGAAGTTTCGTTGAATACAACTCCACAAGAACCTGTTGATTCTGCAACAACATATGCTCTTGTTTCACTTTGATTGTAATTTTTGTTACTCCCATTTCCATAACTCCACCAAAAATAATTATAAGTCCCTACTGATAAAGAACCAAAGTCCACATAAAAATTAGTTACTGTGTCGTTTGTTGCTGAATAATTTACATTATCAAAACTCAAATATGTTGTTCCATTTGTAAAAGTAATTGTTGAATTAAACTGGTAGTTTTGTCCAAACAAATAATCAGAATCATTTGCGAGGTATTCTTGGAAGTTTGAAAACTGGGGGTAAGAAGAATCTGCTGGTTCAGTTACATTGATTGTCAAGTCAGCAAAATCATAAGAGTTCAAATTATTCAAAGTATCATTTGCATATGCTTTACTATAATTCCATAATCCCTGTGTTGCCCCTTGAATCTCCACCCCATAAATACCATCTCCTGAACCACTATCACAACTTGTACTTCCAGTATCAGTCATGGTATAATTCACCCAGCTTGCTGTATTCCAAACTTCAGCATAAACTGTATCAACTCCTCCACCAGAATCTGTTGCTGTTACATTTAAACAGAAAGCTTCATCTTGATAGATTTCTGTTTCATTAGCACCTTCGTTGTTTATTGTTGGTGCTGTTGAATCACATTCTGTAGAAATTCCCGTTATTGTTGTACTATTCCAATTTCCAGAAGTATCATTAGCTCCTGCGTAAGTAAAATCTACAGCTGAATTGCTTGAGGTACATTGCCAATCATAATACCAGAATCCGTTTTTGCCGACCTGTCCATCCTCATCACTAAAATCATATGTTATTCCCTCTATTGTTCCATTAACATAGCTAATATTGGAAGAAGTATCTGTAACATTAATTTTAAATCTTGCCCAATTATTAAGACCAATTATGCTTTCATTTACTTGTGCATTTTCAAACCAAGGAAGAGTTATATCGTTTACTGTCCAGTCATTTACACTTACAGTAGTTGAATCGCAAGAACCATCATCATCACAACAAGTAGCTATATCTGCCGTATTAGTTCCAATGTCGCCCGCTGTTGTAGTATAAGTACAACTGGGAGTTGTATCTGTAGCAGAAGTTCCTTTACATATTAAATCTGCCCCACCGGTAGTATCGTCGCAAGTTACTCCTCCTTGACAAACAACTAAATGAAAAAGATCTCCTCCATCAGGATCTGTGCATGCACCAGTGAAGGTAATATCTTGAGCTTCATTCACAGGACCATTATTAGAAACAGTGCCTGTTATGGCGGGAGCCAGGTTTGAAATAACAGTTATGCCTCCGGACACAGAAGTACCCGCATCGGCAATAGAACCATCAACAGGAAATCCATACCAAGTTCCAGTAGCATCTGATACCCAAGAACAACTAGCTTCTGAACCAGAGTTAGTAAGAGTTGATATACAATAAGCTCCCCCATCACAAGTTGGAGGGGCACCAGTATTAAGAGTAATAGAAGTGCTTTTACATATTGCTAAATACCAAGCATCACCTTTAACATCTGTTGCAGTTGCTGTAAAAGTAACACTACTTCCTTGATTTACAGGGTTTGGAAGGCCCACAGGATTAATATCAAATTCTGGTGGACCTGCTGCACCAGCCTCAACTATCGTTGAAAATAAAGGAATTACTAAGATAATTATTAATATGAGAATCATTTCTTTTGTTATATTTATTTTTCTGTTTTTCATTTTAAGGTAAAAAATATTTCAATTTTTGTTTAGTAATAGATTCAAAATCTTTCCAATTTTCATAATCATAAAACTCAGCAACAGGAAAATTATCTGTAGTTAATTTTACATTGTCATCCACTTCAAAATTAGAATTATCTTCTATTATTTTTTCTATTGATGGACCAGAATAATTAGATAATTTTACTGTTGATATAAGTTTATTTTTATCAATATTATTTTTTGATGCAACAAATACAATATTACGAATTGTTTCCGGGTTTGTATTGGGATGTCTTAATATCATAACCTCCTTAAAAACTGACCCCAAAGTTTTATACAAGCTTTTAGTTGTTTTTGCATGCTCCCCTTCTTTTGCTGAAATTAAATTAATAACCAGCATCCCATCATCATTAAGATGTTTTTCATATCCCTGAAATGCCTCTTTAGTGTATAAATGCCAAGCTGGATAAACAAGTCCAATATCAATTATTATTACATCGTACTTTTCTTCTGAATTTTCAATAAAATGCCTTCCATCGTCAAAATAAACTGTCGCTTCATCATTCCAGTAAAAATACTTTCTCGCCAAATCAAGCATTTTTGGTTCTACCTCCACTACATCCATTTCTAAATCATATTTTTTCACAAGCTCTCTTGCTACTGCCCCTCCAGCAAGACCAATCATTAATGTTTTTTTATGTTCAGGATTATAAATAAAAGGAATTTCAAAGTATTTTCCATAGCTTAATTCATTTTCCTTTGTTTTTAGATTAACGGAAGTTAATGTTAATGCACCAACATAAATCCTCATATGAACCTCATCCTCCTGAATAACTCTCACTTGTCCATGATAGCCATCAAAGGATTCTAATATTTCAGAAGGATAAACAATTTGAGAATGTAATATTATCAACAATGGAATTAATAAAAGAACCAGAAAAATCTTCTTATTTTTCTTATGATTCATTACAATTAATGAAAATAACATTAATATGATTCCTGTAATTAAAGCAGTTTTAATAACTCCTAAATATAAAATTAAAAAGAATCCTGTAGTAAATGTTCCAATTATACTTCCAACAGTTGCTAGAGCATAAATTTGTCCTGCCTTTCTTCCAACTTCACCCAAAGAACTTGTCACAAATTTAACAGAGGTTGGCACAATGAATCCTAAAAAGAAAATCGGAAATGCCAAAATCACAAACGAAACTAACAAAGGTCCTAAAATCATTCCCAAACTATTGAATTGATATAATATTATTCTTGAGATAAAAGGAAGTACACAAATATAAACGCCAAGTAATAATATTATCAATCCTAATTTATTAAGATTTATTTTTCCTTTATCTGCTAACTTTCCCCCATACCAATAACCTAATGCTAAAAATGTTAGAGTTACCCCGATTAAAGAAGTCCAGACATAAATTGTAGAACCAAAAATAGGAGATATTAATCTTGTTCCTAAAATTTCAAGTTCCATACTAATAAATCCAGATAATAAAACGATTAGTCTAATTTTGTTGATATCTTTCATTTTTTCCCTCTAAACTCAGCTTTCATAGTATATGATGCTTCATCCATTTTCTGCCATGAAGAACCAGTCCAAAAAGCTCTTTTTTTATTTGTATCTTGATTATTCCAATAGATATTATAGTAATTAGTAGAAATATTTCCTGTGAGAGAATATGCACATACCCAATAAATACTTGAATTTTGGGTTAGATTAATTTCACAAGATTCCCATCCTTTTGCTTTAATTGGATTTGGAGCATTACAGTTACCTAATGCTATTTCTGGTTCATCATTTAAATAATCATGAGAATAAATTTCATAATATAAATCGCCGCCACTTTCAACATACTCTACTTTTGCTTTTATTTTTACATAATTAAAATTTATAGGTGAATCAACTTTCAAACATCTTTCATATTTTTTTGATCCTCTAATTGGATATGTTTCATGCCCTTCTAATCCATAGCCATCAGTTATATTTTCAGAATGAAGTTCAATTATAAAAGTTTGCTCAGATAAATGGGGGGTTATCCATTCAACATAATCATAAATTCCATTTGAATTCTTATCTTCAATTTTTTGTACTGGAACATAACTCTCATTTTCTACCCAGTAAATTTTTATTTTAGAAGGATTCACAATATTAAGATTTTCATTTAATTCTGTGAAAGACAAAATATTTTCATAATGAATGTTTTCAGGTCCGACAATCTTGACTTTTTTTCCTTCTTCAGTATCTTCTTCAATAGCATAAGGAGCAGGAGTTTCATATTCGACTTCATATTCTGTTGCAGTATTATCAAGTTCAACCTCAACTTCTTGTGTTTCTCCTATTCCAATTGTTCCACCAGTTAATCTAAATATTTTCTTAAATAATTTAGATAAAAATCCTTCACTTCCCCCTCCCATAACTGCACCTGTTATTTTCGAAGAAATTATTTCTTTATCTTTATTTTCTTTTATTTTTTTTACAGTTATATTTTTTGAACCAGCAGGTAGTTTTAAAGTAAAATTCTTTGGTTCTTCCAATGAAATATGTTTCTTCCATTTTACAGGTTGTCCTATAACTGCACTATATTGTATTGTGGAAATTGTTGCATTTTTCCCAGTTAGATTTTCAATAATAAGTTCAGGAACAATCTCGATGGTTTTATTAATTATTTCAGGAATAGCTTCAACTGGAGTTGTTTCTGTTACATTCTCCTCAATTGTAACATTAATTTCAGAAACAGTTTCATTAATTACTTCTTTAGTAATATTTTCAGTTGCATTTGAATCTTCAACAACAGTCTCATTTTCAATCACAGTTAAAGTTTTATTAATTTCTGTCTCATTTGTTTCAGGAATTGGTTCTTTAATAGTTTCATTAATAACTTCAGCAAGTAGTTCTTCAACAACTTCCGGAATTTCTTCTATTGATTCTGCTTCAACTTCAGGAATTTCAGGAGTTATATGATTTTCATCAGAAGTTTGATTGTCCAAAACAGCAAAACCAGTCATAGAACTTATAGAATTCAAACCAATATTCTTGAAAGTTTTAAAAGATTCAGGATGTGTAAAAAAATAACTTCCTAAAAGCAAAATTAACAAAAAAATACTAAGAATTCCTAAAATTAAAAACAAGGTAGCTTTACCCCATTTGGATTCTCTTTTTTTTGGATTTATTTTTTTAGCCATCAAATTCACGTCTTTTTTATTTTGGTTAAAGTCTCATACTCCAAGTATGAATAAAAACAAAAATTTTTTTTTCTCTCATTTTCCCCTTTTTTTATGTTAAAAACAATTAAAATAACTATTTAAGTATTTTCAAACTAGTGTTTATGAGAATATTTTTGTTTTTGCCATTACTCAAAAAACCTATTAAAAATCCGTCTATGACAGGATGGATGCGAGGGACAGGATTCGAACCTGCGTAAGCACTAAGCTACAGGATCTTAAGTCCTGCCTGTTTGACCACTCCAGCACCCCCGCTTAAGGTGTTTGATACGAGTATTAGTGTTGGATGGGCTTTACCAGAATTTTAATTCTGAGTTTGACCACTCCAGCACCCCCGCATAAAAAAATAATAAAATGCAGAGTTATAAACCTTACTAATAATCGTTATTTAAAAAGATTTTATAAAGGGCTTTTTCTTAGTATATTGTAGACATCAAAAGAGTAAAAATGGAACAACAACTCCCACCACAACCTCAAGCACAATCTATTGTATATAATCCTCCGCAAAATAAAGAAATTCCCGTTGGAGCAAAAATAATTTCTGTATTCTTCTATATTCAAGTTACGGGTTTAATTATTGCAACTGTACTTTTTTTAATAAATTTTATATCATCATTAGCAACGACAGGAGTAGGTACAGGTGCACCAATAATGTTATTAATTTCATCGCTTGTATTCATAGCAGTTACAGTTCTCTTATTTTTTATAGCAAGAGGATTGTGGAAGGGAAAAAATTGGACTAGAATAGGAGCAATTATACTTTCAATTATTGTTACAGTGCTTTATCTTTTAGTAGTTGTTTTCTTCCTTGCACTTCTTTCAACTGTTTTAGGGATGTTAGGAGGAGGGGGTGTAATGGCTATTATACGTACAATAATAACATTAGGAATAAGCACATTTATATGGGCTTACTTAGGATTCAATAAAAAAGTAAAAGAAGCTTTCAACTAAAATAATTCTTAATTATTCTTAATCAAACAACTTAGAAATAGAAAGTCCCTTCTGAGCCCTATAAATTGCTTCTGCAAAAAGCCCACTCATGTCAATTACTTCTGCGCTGTTTCCTTCCCAGAAATGAGTATTACTTGTGAGAACAACATCAAAATCATTTCTTAAATCTTCAACCCCTTGGGTAAATATTCCATGGGTTGCATAACAAAATATCTTCTTTGCACCATTTTCTTTTAACAATCTACCTGCCTTGCACAATGTTTCACCTGTATCAATAATATCATCTATAACTAAAACATCTTTATCTTTTACATCTCCTACTAACTGCATGTTTTCTATTTCTCCTGCTTTTTTTCTTGTTTTACTAATTAATGCGAAAGAAAATTCTTTCTCTTCCATGAAACTATGATTTAACCTTTCTAATCTTCCTAAAAAAGATTTTGCTCTTTCAACTCCTCCTGCATCAGGAGAAACAATAACTAATCTTTTCATTTTTTTAAGATGATATTCTGAAAGATATTTTACAACTTCTGGAAAACTACGAAGATTATCTAAGGGTAAATCTTGAGGGTAAAATCCTTGGATTTGTGATGCGTGTAAATCCAAAGTAATTATTCTCTTTAAACCAGGAGAAATTGAATTTGCTAGGGTTCTTGCAGTAATTGGAACACGAGACTTATCTTTTCTATCTTTTCTTGAATAAAGCATATTTGGTAAAACAAAACTAACACTTTCTGCTGATGAACTTAAAAGCAAATCTTTAAGCATCATTAATTCTACCCACCATCTTTGAGGCTCTTTTGAAGAATCATGAATAAAATAAACATCTTTTTTTCTTATGTTTTCTGGGACATACATATCTATTTCTCCATTGTTAAAGAATTCTATTGATACTTGATGTAAGGGCACTAACTCCTCTTTTGTCTCTTCAATATATCTTTGAATCTTCTTGGCGAAACCCCACGCCTTTGATTTTGGATCGGCTAATAGCACCACGTTTTTCATATTCTAAAGAATTTCGATGGGTTTATATTGATTACTATATTCAAAAATATATGGGTAAGGGGAAGAATAAGGAAAAGATATTTCTCATAATTATACTGGTTTTATTGGTTATTGTAAACTATGGATTTATTGAAGGGCTTTTAGAGAAAACATTTGCTGATGATGACGCAATTACTGTTGAGGTTGAAAGAGTTATTGATGGAGATACTGTTGTTGTTAATGGAAGTTCTATGAGGTTGCTTGGAATTAATTCTCCTGAAAAAGGTGAGAGGTATTATGAGGAAGCGAAAGAATATCTAGAAGGTTTAGTTATGAATAAAACAATTGTTATGAGAAGTAAGGGCAAGGATAAATATTATAGGGGGTTGGTTTACTTATATAATATAGGAGATAAAAAGAATATTAATTTAGAGAGTGTTGAAAATGGATATGCTAATTTTTACTTTCCTGCTGGAAAAGATGAATATTACAAGGATTTTGTAAAGGCTTGGGATAAATGCCTAAAGAACAACATGAATTTATGTGAACACTCAACAGACGAATGTGTAGAGTGTATTGAGTTAGAAGAATGGGGTTACAACAAAGACACAATCTTCTACAACCTATGCGACAAAAATTGCAACTTACAAGGTTGGAGCATTAAGGACGAAGGTAGAAAATTATTTGTTTTTGAGGATGTTTTTATATTAGAAGCAGGGGAAGGTGTTCAGATTACTGCTGAAGCTTTTGGTGTGGAATACATCTGGACTAAGACAGGGGATAGTATTTTTATAAGGGACCCAGAAGGAATGCTTGTTCTTTATGATTCCTACTAAGGGAGTGTTGGATATTTTAGGGAGTAGGAGTTGGTTGAATACATGTAGTACATAATGGAAAGGTTTAAATATGAGTAGTACATAACTTATCTATGGTAACTGAGAAGCAAATAAATGTTAAAGGAAAGAAATATTGGATATTAATTCATTCAGTTAGAAAGGGAAAGAAAGTCATTCAGAAAAAGAAATATATTGGCAAAGTTCTTCCTCCAAAGAATAGGTTGGATCAACTAAAGAAAGAATTCTTAAGAGAATTAGTTGGTGGAAAATATAAATATCTTTCAAAAGAAGATTTAGAAAAAATAGAAGAAGAAAAGAAAACATATAAGCAAGAACTGAAAGAATTAAGTAAAATAGAGAAAGAAAAAAGATTAAATGAATTTATGATTAGATACACTTATGATAGTAGTAAACTTTCAGGAATCAATATTACTCTAAGACAGACTTTTTTAATTTTAAAGGAAGGCATAATCCCTAAAGATTTTAAGAATTTAAGAACAGCTAAAGAATTAGAAAATCATGAAAAAAGCTTCATAGCGATTACCCAATATAAGGGCAAATTTGATATAAGATTTATTAAAAAATTACACTCGATTCTCTTCTCTGGAGTTGATGATGAAATAAAAGGGAAATTAAGGAGCGAATTAAAAAGAGATGTAAAAATAGCTGGAACTTCGTATGTTCCTCCCAAATGGCAAGAAGTTGAAAGAGAATTAACTAATTTCTTTAAATGGTACAGCTCAGAGAATAGAAAATTACACCCATTAGAATTAGCTTCGTTAATTCATTTAAAATTAATCTCAATACAGCCTTTTGCTGATGGAAATAGTAGATTATCTAGATTACTCATGAATTGGATATTATGGAAAAAATCATATCCTTTGGTGGATATCCCAATAGAAGATTTAGAAAATTACTATGATGTTCTTGACAGATACCAAATTGAAAAAGATGAAAAGCCGTTTATTAAGTATATTATGAAGAATTATTTGGGAAATCAAGTTGAAAAAAGTTTGAATGATGTTAAATTAGGTAAAATAAAAAGGGTTGCTTAATTATTTCCCATTGTTTTTCTTAGAGTGTTGGATGTTTTGGGGAGTGTTGGGAGTTGGAAAATAAGAAATATTAAATTTCCCAAGGCATTTTTAATTTCTTTTTATAGACAACTTTGTGGTAGGTTGTTCCTCCGCCCACAACTTCTGTGAAATCTTTTTTCAATTTATAGGTTTCTCGATTTTTTAATTTAATTTCACTTGGTTTTTCTAACATTGCTTTTACATCATAAAGTGTTAAAGGATCAAGATTTTGAAGAGGAACAAGCTCTTTCCCTCTTCCTTCAAAAGAAATGGGTTCTCCATCCCCCATTTTTACTGTTGAAAGCAGTTTCTCATCATCTACATTTTCTTCATGTACATCCGTTCGAAATATTAATTCTATTGTTTTCATGGTTAATTAAGGAAGTTTATATTTTTAAGAATTATTATACTGTATTTTTCTACAGGGAGTGTTGGATGGGGCATTTTAGGGAGTGTTGGGAGTTGGGTTATTGAACATACGAGAAAAAACTATGCAAATTCATATCTTTCCAACCTAATTTATTTTCTTCAACGAATGAAGAATCATTAGTAATAAGTTTTATAGGGGTATCTCTTCCTTCATTTCCTTCTTCTTGAAGCCATAACAAAAGATTATTGGAGTCATTAACCATTAAATGTCCAAAACCAACTTCTCCATATTTTGCATTAGGAAAGTAGTATTCAGCATAGACCTCTCCAAAAGATCTTACAGGAGAATCTTTTTTCTTTAGTTTATCTATATCCCTCCATTTTCCGCTAAAACTATAGAATAAATCTTCCTTGGAAATTTCTTTTAAATCCTTATAGATTTCTGTGAAAGTGCTTTCTTTCTCTTCCATAAAAATCTTAAAATTATTGTGTTTATAAGTATTTCCTGTTGTGTTGGATGAAGGCATTTTAGGGAGTATTGGGAGTTGGGGGGGTTGGGGGGGTTGGGAAGGGGGTTAAGGAAGAGGAAAATAGGATATATTTTAAAACTCATTGCATTTTATTAACTAATGAAAAAAGAAAGAGTTGCTATCTTTATCGATGGAAGTAATTTTTATCATAGCACTAAAAAAATTAGAATTGCAGATAAGATTAATTTCCAAAAATTAATTAATGAGTTGGTAGGAGATAGGGAACTTGTAAAAGCGTATTATTACAATGCTTCATTAGATTTGGGGGCAAATCCCAAAATTTATTGGGATCAACAGAAATTTTTTAATATTTTAAGAAAAATCCCTAAGTTCGAGGTAATTTTATGTAAACTAAGAAAAGTTAAAAGAAATGGGAAAATAGGGTATGAAATGAAAGGGGATGATACTCATTTAGTAAGCGACCTTGTTGGGGAGGCATATGAAGATAATTATGATTGTGCAATTATTGTTAGTGGGGATGAAGATTTTATCTCTCCAATAGAAAGAGTAAGAAAATTAAAAAAGAAAATTGAGAATGCTTATTTTAGTTCAAGTTCATCATATAATTTAAGAATGAAATGTGATAAGTCTATTCATCTAAATAAGATTATTGATAGAATAATTAAATAAATAAGAGCTCAGCATTGCCCAAAGACCATACTGAGCATATATCTATTTTATTAATGGTTTGAAGTTTATAAGATTTCCTATTGGAGTATTCCGAGTTGGGGCATTTTAGGGAGTATTTTGAGAGAGTGTAGGGGGAAGAGAGAAATTAATATTTAAATCTTCTTTCATAATTTTTATGATCAAAATATTCAATTATGATGGCAAGAACTTCAACATTATTTCCTGCAATAGAATAAACTAATCTCCAACCTTTTGGAAGATTATGCCAGAATAAATTATCAATGCCATTCTCTAAATTTAACATCAATGATAATTTAATTATTTTTGTAATAAAAATGGTTAAATTTATATATCCTAAATTATCCTATTATAGGATATGGAAAAGGATAAAATAAAACAAACAAGAATTACCATTCCAAAATGGATAGCAGAATTAAAAAACTGGAATAGTCATATACATTTAGAATTGGTCCCATTAGTTAAAGAGGACAATAAATTAATAACAAAAGAAACAGTATTCATACTCAAAGAGGTAAAGAAAAATGAATAAGGATTACTTAGATCATTTATCAAGAATCCAGAAGGTAACCCTTATGTTACTTTCCTTAGATAGAGCCCCCATTAAAGGAAAGACTTGGTATCAAAAAGAAATCTTTCTTATTTCAAAATTGGACAAAGAAATTGAAGAGGAGTTGGAATTTGATCCTAATAATTATGGGCCCCATAGCGAGGAAGCAGAGGAAGCATTAGAAAACTTAGAAGACGAGGGGCTTGTTGAAATTATTGGTAATAATGAAATCAGAATCACTGGAAATGGAAAAGATGCTTCGGAGTATATCAAAAATAGTTTCAATAAAGAGGAATTGGAATTTTATAAAGAAATAAAATCTCTTTTGAATGACCTATCTAGAATGGAACTTCTTGCTTATATCTACCAAAATAATAAAGAAATGACTACCGAATCTGTGGAGCTTAATAATGTAAAAAGTAAAATTGTGGATTATGCAATTGCTTTATATAAAAAGAAAAAATTAAGTTTGGCAAAATCTGCAGAAATTGCCGAATTAAGCTTGGAAGATTTCATTAAAAAACTAAAAGGAAAGAAAATTCCTATAGAAACTGGGATTTAACATGAGAATATTTAATGCTTCTCCATTAATACTTTTATTTGAAGAGATTGGCGAACCAGATATAATTGAATTATTGTCAAAAATTGATAATAAACTTCTTGTTCCTGAGAGAGTAAGAGACGAAATTAAATCTAAAAATGCTAAGATTAATTTAGAGAATCTAGTTAATAAAGGATATTTATTTTATTGTAAAAATGGTAAAAAAGATATTTTTGATTATTTAAAGAATAGGTTTCCTATGCTTGATGATGGAGAGTTGACAGTTATGTCTCTTGCCTACGAATATGGGAAAGATTGTTTTGTCATAATTGATGAATCTTTAGGAAGGAGTGTTTCGGAGAAACTAGGTTTGAATTTAAAAGGAATTTTTGGAATTTTGTTAGAGCTATATGATAAAAGGGAAATTACAAAGAGTAGGCTTATTAACACATGTAGAAAAATAGATAAATCAAGTTTTCGTATAGATTTTAAGGAGATAGGATATGAATGGCTAATAAAATAAAAGGAGATGCAAGTGTTTCTGAAGACTCTGCCTTTAGATACGGAAATTTTATAATAAATGGAAAAAATGTAGAGGTTCCCTTACAAGCAATAGATGCAAAAAAATATTATGAAAGTAAAATAAATTTCAGCAATTTAAATTTAGATATCTCTGAAATATATAAAATTTATAATAAAGAGAAATTGAATAAATTCAAAACATACCCCGAGGAAGAAATTAAGGAGGAGAGATCTCTCGCTCTGTGGAAAAATAATACTCCCGAGGATTCAGTAATGTTGTTTTTCATAAGATTTGAAGGAAAAGAATATCCCACTGGAGAAGAAATGAAAATGTTAATAAGGCTTTCTTATACTTTTTCAGACGCTACCCCAATACCTTCCTTTCCAGATGTATTTAAAGAAAAGATTTCAAGAGTTAAGGGAAATGGACAACCTATTGTAGAGGATAAAATAGTGGTTACTGAAGATAAACTCAAAAAACATTTCTCTTTTCTTAAAGAATATGTTGATACTTTGAATGTTTTAAATCATAAGGATATCCTTGGCACCATTCCAATAAATATTGGAAGTTCAAATATAGAAAAATTGCTTTCTTTCTATTATGGTGAAGGAATTAACCATTTCTATATAGATTTTGGGGGAGCATCTTTTAATAGATTAATAAGTGGTCCTTTGATGTACAGTATTTTATCTAAGATTAAAATGTTAGGTTTAGAATATCAAAAAACTTTCTTTTATTCAATTAATGGGTCTCCTGGAAGATTCCAAAAAGGAGCAAAAGTTATTGGAAGTAAAGATATTCTTACAGGGGGTGCAGGAATGGATGTTGTTGGAAGGATGCATATGAGGGCTGGAGGAGGAGAAAAGCCAAAGGTTACAGACCCCCGTGTTAAAGAGAAAATGAAGTTAAATAAAATAAGGTTATTCAATAAGGGAGATTATGGTTATTATAAACTTGAAACCAAATCAATCCCTTTTAAATTACCTGAGGACAATATCATAAATAAAGAATTTTTGGTAGATCCTAACAAAGGGAAGAAATTTGGAGATGTTTTTAATATGCATCAGCTTTCAATCGAGAATGAAAATTTAAGGAATTATATAAAAGAAAATTATAAGCCGTTAGCAAGAATTAAAAAAGAGAAAGCGATGGTTTCTCCAAAAGACCTTTCTTTGATTCAAAAATTTAAATTAAAGATAAAATCCGTTATTTAGCGTTACTTTATAATTTCCTCTCTTAACCAAATTATAAATTTTGTTAAGTTTTAAAGTAAGGATTATATATCCAAAAAAATTTAGACTATTTCCATTCTCTTACTTTTGTTAAACCCTTTTTTAATAAAAAATTAATCATTTTTTGACTAGGTTTACATACCACTACTTTTTCTTCAATTTCTTTTTTATCTTTCTCTCCTATTCCAATTTCCTTGAGCATAGAATCGAATAATATAGAACCAATATTAATATCAATTTTACCTCTTTGAACATATTCCATCACAAAAAAATCGTCCAACGAATAAATTAGAGGTTTATCTTTAAATCTTCCTTTACAAAAATTAATAAAACCCAATATTTTATTTTTATTTACATAGATCAAGACTGTTTGATTTAGTCTTTTTATCCCATCTTCATCAGTCATTCTAAAATCTATTCTTTGTACCCCCGCAGATAATCTCCCCAACTCAGTTAATATTTCTAAAATTTCTTTTGAAGATTTTTTTGTAATTTTATTTATCCCTTCTGACCAATTAATTTTACATCTAATCTTATGGCTCTTTAAATTCCAAGGAGTAAAATAAAATTTCATGCATGAAGAACATCTAAACCCTATATTATCAAAAAGATGGCTTCCTCCAGAGACTCCTTCTTGAGAAGCTAAAAGATTCTTTTCTTCATCAAAATATTCATAAGGCTTTTGTTTCATTGTTTATTACTTTCCTCATTAACTTTGTGGATTTAGTAGTGTTTGTAAAAAGTCGATCTGAGTATTCTCCAGTTCCTGCATCTTCAATCCACCCAAAATCTTCTCTAGAAAGTTCTTTATCTTTTTCTTCAATGGATAAAGTTATTTTTACCCCATCAGGTCTTGGCATAAATGTTTTATCCCTGTTTTTAACCCCATAAATTATTTTTACTTTCTTATCACCAAAAATTTTAATAAATATCTCCTTACTAAATCTCCAAGGATGATTTTCTTTAAGTTCATGCACTTTAAGCTTCATAAATCCCTCAGAAATTAACTTTGCCTGAGGAAATTCTTTATTTTTTACAGCACTTTCTAGAATTTCTTTCACTTTTTCATATTGTTTTTCAAGTTCTTTTTGGTTTTCCATTTTACCTATATATCACTCCTAAAATTTAATAGGGATTTAACTACAAAATAGATTAGATAAATTGCTGAAAGGAGCATTACAAAAAAGAAGATTATTTTAAATCCAAGAGAGAAAGTAAACTCTGTGTTCAGAAAGTTGTAAATATAATTTAAAGCTATAATTGTCCCTGTAAATGCAAGAACGCTATTAAATTCCATTTGAATTTTGTCTTTTTTATTTTTTTCATAGAAATCCATTCCTTCATTAGTTAGATTAATATAATGTTTATTTGTTCCTGGTAAAATTCCAACTTCTATTAATTCTTTATCTTTTAAGTACTTCAATGATCTTGTACACTCGTCTCCTTTAAATCTTTCTCTTATTCTCTTATGGGCTCCAGAACCGGTTCCTGAAAAATAAATTATTCTTAATATATTGTTTGCTTGTTTTTTTATTTTGCTATATTTCATTTTTTCTTATTCGAAGAATTCTCTTTTTCAAAATTTTCTGCGATATTTTGTAAAATCTGAGCTGTAACTTGCCCAATTGATCTGGGTTTAATCAAGCTTCCAATTCCCAAAAGTCCAAATAAAGCCGCAAATGCCGAGAAGATTTGCCCGGCTAGATTCCACCCAAATGAAAATACTAAAACCACAAAGACCACACAAATAACTATACTAATAACTCCAGAAATATATCCTTTTTTCTTATCTTCTCCTAAATTACTTACGTATATCTTTTGAATATTGTTTTGTGAAGATTCTTTTGTTGATTGTTGAATTTGCGAATTAACCATTTTCTCAATTTTTATTATATTTACTGCAGGAGGAAAATGATCTGTAGCTTTTTTAGGTTTTGAAATAGCTTCTTCAACTTCTTTTATACCCTCATGGGTAATCGAAATAGCCCCTCCCAATCCAGCAGCTTTAACTAAATTTTCTCCGAAAAGATAGTTTGTAATCTTACGAGTTTCCTCTTTGTCAAACTTAAAAAATTCTCCAATATCCCACATTGATGCATGAGCATCACTGTCTCCATCAATCACCTCATGCAACTTTTTTAAAAAAAGAAATCTTTTCTTTTTTAATTCTATGACATCCATGCACCATAAATTAGTTTATATTATATAAATTTATGTAAACAGCGTATACAGAATGCCTTATTACTTCTTTCTCAACCTTACTCACTCAACGAAAAAAGCCTATCCCCTCAAACTCTCACAAGGAATACCATCAGAATCTCCATCCAATCTATGAACATCATTACTTGCCCCTCCACAATAATTGAATACTTCTAAAGCTTCTGAATAAGAATCAAAATCTCCACAATTATATACATTAGAAGAACAATCATAACTAAATGTAATAGGGGGAATTTCCTCAACTTCAATCACTTCTTCTACATACCACATACCAATTTTTTTATCTTTTGCAATTTCCTCAGCATCTTGAATTATAGGACATAATTTTGTATCAGGAGCATAAGGATAAGCTTCAGCGTATCCACTTAACACAATCATCTCATTAACAAAATCCCCATTTTCTAAATAAATATATCTCAATAAACGATCATACTTATCTTTATCAGAAACATCTGTTTCTAATTTTACTTTTTTATCTAGAATTAAACTTTCTAAATAATCTTTTGCTTCTTTATATCCTTCATTTCCTGCTTCAGGAGAATCAATACAAATTAACCTAATTCTTTCTTCAGTTTCAATTTCAATTGTATCTCCATCAATAACTCTTGTGACTAAATAATATTCTTTTGTATGAATTATTTCTTCAACAATTTCTGCTTCCTCTATTTCTTCTTTAACTTCAATGGGTTCTTCTTCTATAATTTCTTGAGAAGAATCAATCATTCCTCCTGTTATTTTAGCTTCTTCAAAATTACTAGAATCTTTAGAAGAATCTCCACTAAAAATAACCGAAAAGATAATTAATAAAACGCATAATGCAATTATCCATAGCCAAGTTTTGGTTTTCATTTTATACTTGTTTTAAGAGTTTAAACTTTAATTAATTTCCTTTCTAATCATACCCTTCTTACTACCTTCAGCTTCCAGTTCATCCATTTCAACTTAAAGTCCCAACAACACCTATTAAAATAATAAATAATAATGAAAGACTTCCAAAAAATGCAATCTTATCCTCATAAAACTTCTTAAGGAAATTCATTTTTTCATACTCTCCAATATATTTTTCTTTGTTCTCTTTTGATGCAAAAAACTTTGTTTGTATCAATAATTTCTTTCTAAATGAACAACCTAAACAAACAGGTGTTTTGTCCAAATAATCTAACTTTTTATGGTGTGAACAAAGAATCTTTCCACACTTCTTACAAAAATAAATATTATAATTAAAAAATGTAGACTCTCTTCCACAGGTCTTACACTTATTGAACTCATTTTTATCATATAGAAGTTTATGTTTATTTGAAAAAACTTCTTGCAGATAATTTTGGTTTTTTATTTTTATATTATTTACAATTTTTGGAATATAAACCGCCTTTGTTTCTTTTAGTTCTATATCTCTTGGATGTGGTTTACATCTTTTTGTATATCTAACATTATTTTTTCCATAGTATGCTATATTTTCTGTACTTTCTTCAACAATAATCTCAGAGGCAATATCTTCAATTTCCTTCTCGGTAAATTCAAAAGGAATTATCTTCTTGGATTTATCTTTCTTTAATTGAATTATTCTTGGAAAACCTTTATTAAAAAAATGCTCTTCTACCTCTCGATTAATCTTTCCTTCTTTCATTCCATCCATAAATATTTCTTCGTTTATCTTTTGTATATGATTAACTTTTCCAATTGAAGTGCAAAATTCAGAATCAAGATTGTATTTCATATAATAACAAGGATAAAATATTGTTTTTGAATCAAATTTTAAGAGATTGTCCTTGTGGCCTATAATGTCATGAAATTCTTTAAAAATTTGATTTTTAACTTCTTTTCCTTCAAGAGAATCTACAGAATTGTTTGTAATAACTTGTATTTTCCCATTAAGAATAATTATATCATATTTTTCGCATAACCTTTTTAATTTCTTACCATCAATCAGTTCTATTTTCATTGAAGAAGAATGATCTTCATTTATCTCGTCAACATATTCATTAACAGTTGGAGAAAATTTTCCCGAAGTCACAACCATGCCTTTGATAAAACCCCTCCTCTTTTTTTCATGTAGCATTGCCCCTTGTAATTTCTGAACTACAGGCCTCCCAACAAAATTTTGGTGTTTACATTCAACCACAACAGGGTAGGACTTATTTTTATCTTCAAAATTCATAATGATATCTTTTCCTTTATCATTTGATTTAGGCGTTAAAATTATATCTTTATAACCTACTTTTTTCATTATTCTCGCAACCAAATCTTCAAAATCATAGCCATTTAATGTGTCTAAATTGAATTCTTTCATTTCTTCCTCAACACAACAAGCTTCGCAGTAGTATAAGGCCTTCCAGTTTTCGGACTTCTCGGATGTTTAGTTATCTTTACAATCCCCAAATATTCCAATTCTTTCAAATGTCTTTTTAAAACTCTATCAGAAGTATTTATCTTTCTTTCTAAATAACTTATAACGCACTCTTTTTCTTTCAATAAAGCAATAATCCTCTTTTTTATTTCTAAACCACTTCTATATTTCATACCTCTAATTTACCGTAAGATTTATATATACTCATCCCAACAATTGTATGTATGATAAAAAACAAACTAAAACAACTCTGCTGGACCCTAGTCTGCAAAGGATATCTCAGTTTCAATCTGTTCAAAAAAATGTTCTACAGAGGGGGTAGTCGGAATGGGGGGTAAAGGTAAAGTAAGAACCTGCACCAAATGTCTGGAAAGTATTGATGAATTAAAGGGGGATTACGTAATGCTAATAAGTAAAAAAGGGCAAAAAATCAGGGAGTTTTTTATTTTTCATAGGGAGTGTTGGATGGGGCATTTTAGGGAGTATTTTGAGAGAGTGTAGGGGGAAGAGAGAAATTAATATTTAAATCTTCTTTCATAATTTTTATGATTAAAATATTCAATTAGGATAGCAAGAACTTCAACATTATTTCCTGCAACAGAATAAACTAATCTCCAACCTTTTGGAAGATTATGCCAGAATAAATTATCAATTCCATATTTTTGAAGGTATTCTTTTGGGATTAAATCTTTTCTTATTTTCTCTCCACTGAAAGCATTTTGTTTTAAATTATTAATAACTCTTTCAATTGCTTTTTTTAACCAATCATCTTTACTAAGAGAATTAAATGCTTTTTCTACTTTATTATCTGCAAAAATAATTTCATCTGCTGGTTTAATTGGCCTCATAAAGATTAGTATCTTTTCTTATTTAAGAATTTTTGGATTAATTCTGGATTCCAAATATAAATAATAAATCCTTCTTTATCAATACCTATTTTATTATTTTCATAAAGGTATTTAAGAATAACATTAAAAGTCCCCCACATTATCTTTTTAGGGATATTGTTGAATAATTCTGTTTTTCTAAACTCTCCATTATTTTCTTTAATAAATTGTTCCACCATTATAACTGTTTCAAGCCTAGGGCTTCTTGTTATTATTTCCTCTATATTAAATTTAAGTTCTTTTTGTTCCATTTTATCAGATGATAATATTATCATTTGATAATACTATTTAAATGTTTCTGCTTTTTTCTACAGGGAGTGTTGGATATTTTAGGGAGTATTTTAAACCAAAGAGTTAGTTGAATAATTTTACTTGGCTAAGTCTTTTAGTATTTCAGTAACTTCTTTTGAAGGTAATGAATCTTTGTATAATTCAAGATTTTTTTCAAGAATGTTGAGTTTTTTTTGCTCAATAATCCTATAAGAATCATTCATTTCATATCTTATTGTTTGTCTTGGAGAGTTGGTATTGTGCCCTTCTAAGATTTTTCCAATTCCTGCTCCAAGTCCCCACAATAAAATTCCACCTCCCAGAAGTTTTGCAAAATCAGAATTATACCATTCTTTAGGATTTTTAGCCATGGATTATATATTCTTTTTTTCTTTTTAAGAATTATTGTGCTGTGTTGGGAGTTGAAGGGGAAAATTGGGTGGTATATATATTATATATAAGAAAAACTCCCAAAAATAACCTTTTTCATTAGTTTCAAGTAATTACAAAAAATATATCCTGCAACGACAAGAATTCACAAGTGGAAGTCAGTATATTATATAAAGATTATAAGGGAGTTAGGATAATAAATTGTCTCGTAGAATAACTATTGAAGGTTACTTATCTCCTCTAGTATAAAAATATTTAAATAGTTATTAAGAATTATTTCTTTATGGATATTAGGGGTGATAACCGAATTCTTGTAAAGTCAGTTTTATTATTATTTGTTGTCGTGTTTTCTTTGATGTTTAGTGTCGGTGGTGTTTTGGCAGCTGATTTAGATTGTTCAACACTTTCGGAGGGGGCTTCTTGTGGAACATGTTATCAATGGGGATGTTTCATAAGCGTCGGAACAAATGTAGACTCTTTCTGGCAAACTCTTGATTATTGGACAAGTGGAGAAAAAACTTGTCAAAATGGAGATTGTTCTGCTTCAACTTGTGTTTATGACCATGTCTGTGCAGACACAGATTTATTTGATAATTTTCCAAATGTTCCTGGAATAGGAAGTGTTGTTGCATGTAGCGCTCAATGTGATGGAGATGAAGATTGTCCAAATTATTGCGAAGCCGAAATATTTTATGACAGCGGAAATTGTGACAAGAGTATAGGTTGTTCATGTGTTTATGAAAGCCAAGATTGTGATGCATTGGATGGGTGGTATTGTGATGCATCAAATGGGAGAGAAGAGAGAGATTATTCTTGTGGCGTTGGAGGATGTAGTTTCATTGTTACAAGTTCGGAAGATTGTTCTACTGTAGATAATTCTTATTGTGATGGAGATCAAATCATGTATACTGGAGGTTTTTGTAATGATCAAAGTGGTGAAAACACTGCAGTTTGTGATTCTGGAATTAAAGAAGGAGAAAATTGTTATTTTTATGAATTATCCTGTTTAGGGGAAACTGATGAAATTTGGTATGAAGAAGGATTTTGTGATGACGCCGGCGAAGTTGCTATATGTGATTTTAATACTGATTTTATGGATAATTGTAATGAAGATTATACTTTTTGTTCAGATAATTCCATTATAGATCATGACGAATACTGTTCTGGTGGGGCATGTTCTTATGATGAAACAGAAATAACAAATTGTTATAATCTTAATCCTTATTGTGATGGGGATTCAATTTGGTATGAAGAATGGGGTTGTTCTGAAAGTGAATTAATAGATCCACATTGTGAAGCTACAACATATTTTAATAAAAATTGTAATGATTATGATTTTACAATTCATGTAACAGATGTTTGTGAAATAAACTCAGGAGATATCTTTAGTTGGTGGGAAGATTGGACCTGTGATTTAGGAAAATGTGCTTATTCTCAAAGCGATTCACAAAATGGGATGGTTGATGATTGCATAAACTCTTGTGAAGATAGTGATTTAGGTATTGATTTCTTTGTTTCAGGAACAACCCTTGATAAAGATTTATGTACGGATCTTGAGGGGAGTTGTCCAAGTTCAGAAGATTCTGATTATTGTGTTGAAGGAGACATATTGAGAGAATTTTATTGTAATTTGAACGACATGGCGTATCAAGACAAAGATTGTGATAGTTATGATTGTGAAAATCCTGAAACCTGGACTTGTAATGGTGTTGGTACTAATACTTTAGAAGAACTTGGAAAGGATTATATATGTGGAACAGGAGCATGTAGATTAAGACAAGAAGATGCAACTTGTGATGGCCCTTGGAATTGTGGAGAAGGAAATGAATGTGCTCTCCGAGAGTGTGGAGATGATACTTACACTTGTCACCAAGGAGCTTGGGTAACTGATGTTCAAACTCCAGAAATTTGTGATGATGGTTTAGATAATGATTGTAATGGTTTGATTGATTGTGCAGACCCTGCTTGTGGAGATTTAACTCCTCCTGAAACAGTGAAGAGATACTCAGATCCACAATATAGTGGCGGGTTAGAAAACTACGAAGAAAGTTTTTCTGTAGATATTGAAGGTTCTGATTATAACTTAGAAGTTACAGTTGAAGATGATGGCGACTGGATGGTATGGACTTTTGATTTCCCTGTTGAACAATTTACTGGAGAAGGTAATCTAAATGTAGGACTTATCATTGCTACAGATGGAGAAGGTGAAGGACCTGCTTATCAAATACATAATACAGATAGTGATACTATGACTTATGATGGTTCTACATTAATCCCAGCAGGAACTTGGGTAATGAGTCCTTGGGGACCAACTATTGGAGATGGATGGAATGGATGGCACTCTGGAGACACAAACACTCCAGTAACAAGTTTAAGTTGGGTAGAAACGACAGGTAATAGAAATGTTCCACATGGAGGTGGAATTTTACAAGTGAAAATCTTAAAAAGTGAACTTGGAAACAGCTTCCATTGGGCAGCAAGTCCAACAGTAGGAAGTGGATTCTATGCTCCTGTGTATGATGTTTCAATGCAAATACCAACAGCATTTGGTTGGTCAACACCATTAGTAGATATGACTGTACCAAACTATATATATGCTGGAAGTGAATATCCTTTATGGATAACTTCTGAAACCCCAATTTATTTAGAAGCAAATGATCCGCAAGGCCCAGTAGGAGAATGCGTTTCTGGATTAGATAAAACATTTTATTATGTTACTTTAGTTGATGATGAATATTGTTGGGATAAAATGTTGGATTGTCAAAATGCTCCAGGTTTTGAAGGAGATTTTTTAACTTATGAAGATATTATTAATATCCCTAAAGATTCGTGTCATTTAATTGAATATTATTCTATAGACAATAGGGGAACTCCAGAACCTATCAAAAAACAATGTGTTTTTGTAGATAATGAAGGTCCAATACCAAACAAAACAGTTGAAGAAGTAAAAACAAAATGGCTTCCAAATGCAGCTGATGATGATTATGAAATAAGTTACTTTTATCCTGATGAAACAGCTCACTGTTGGGATGGAACAGAAGATTCAATAGATTGTTGGAAAGTTACGTTAGATACTCCTATAAATATGGAATGCATTGATCCTGCCCCACATCCAGTAGGATTTGAAGAATTATGTTTTAATGTTGATTGGGATGGAGAAGATATAACAGATACCCAATATGGTGAAAGTATGAGTTATTGTGATTCTGCCAAAGGATACATGAATGATGGAGAATATTGTTGTGTGCCGTATAATGTAACCAACTTCTATTTCAAAGAAGAAAGCGAACACAATCTTGAATATTATTGTGTTGATAAATTAGGAAACATAGGACCTATTGACGATGAGAAATTCAAAGTGTTTGGAAGAATGCATCCTATTGAATTAGAGAAGAAATGGAATTTAATTTCAGTTCCATTTGACCCAATAGATAAGGCACCTGAAGCTGTATTTAATGGGATAAAAGAGGATGTTGATTCTGTTTGGAGTTATGATACAGAAATACAACAATGGCAAGTTTACAGACCTAATGGAAATCCTTTAACAAATAATTTAGAAAAAATTGAATCTGGATTAGGTTATTGGGTAATGGCTTTAGAAGAAACTGATTTAATTATTGGAGGAAGTTTGTTTTCTCCTGGACCAATTTCCCCTCCAAGTAGAAGGGTGATAAGGGGTTGGAATTTAATTGGATATTATGGAACAGAGGGGCCTCAAGAAGCTATATGTTCTCTATCATCTTTAGTAGATACACAAATTGGATATCCTAGATGGAGTTCTTTATGGAGTTATGAACCTAACTCTCAACAATTCTTACCTATAAGCTATGAAGGTCTTATGGACACGGATGAAGGTTACTGGTTGGAAATAGATGTTGAAGATTATTATGCTCCATCATCTAATTGTGAAATTTTGATTACATAAATATTTTTAAAGATGAATAATAATTTTATACTATGGAAAAAAAGAGCCTATTTATTTTTGTTTTATTGATATCTTTAATTGGATTAATTTATGCAATTCCACAACTTCCATTTCCCCATCAATTTTATGGAAGTATTGAAGTGAATGGAGAACCTGCAAACAATAATGTTATTGTTGCAGAAATTGGTAATGAAGAGTATTCTACAATTATTAATGATGGGTGGTATGGTATCAACCCAAACCTTTTTTTTGTAGGAGAAATAGATAGTAATTCTGGAGAATTAATTACTTTTTATGTTGGAGGAATGGAAGCGGAAAGTTTTGTTTTTGAGAAAGATGGGTATACTAGATTAAATTTTTCATTAACTACCGAATGCGGAGATAGCTTTTGTCTAGGAAGTGAAACATGCTCAAATTGTGAAGAAGATTGCGGGATTTGTACTGACCCCCCACAAATCTTTATAGAATCTCCCGTAGATAAAATATATAATACTTCAAAAATAGACTTAAAAGTTAATTCAAATCAAAATATAATTATGTGGATGTATTCTATTAATGATGGAACACCTGAGGTTTTTATTCCAAACATAATTCTTACTTTAGCGACGGGAGAATATGAACTAGAAATTATTGGTATGAATAAAGAATACCAAAGCAATTCTGAAAAAGTTTCTTTTGAAATTGATGCTCCAAAATATTGTGGAGACGACATTTGTTCTCCAGAAATAAGTGAAACATGTTCAATATGTAATGTTGATTGTGGGCCTTGTGCTCCACCTGTTTCTAACGGGGGAGATGACAATGGCGGTGGAGGAGGTGGAGGATTTTTTAGTTCTCTATTTAAAAAAATAATTTCTTCAACAGAGAAAATTCCAGAAGTAATTATTGAAACTCCAGAAGAAGAAATACCTTCTGAACCTACGGAAGAAACTCAAGATAATGTAAAGTTCTTTCCAAGCATAACTGGTGCAGTTGTTGGATTCAGTAAAACAAATATTGGAAAGGTAGTTAGTTTAGTATTATTGATAATTGTTATATTAGGAGTAATCCTTCTTCTTGTTCACTTAAAAAATAAAAAGAGAACCGAAGGAAAAAGCAAAGAATTTATTCCCGAAAAAACACCCGGTAAACCTGAAGAAGAAGCTTTTCATTGATTTGCAGTAATTACAAAAAATATATCCCGCAACGACAATAATACTTTTAAACGAATTCATTCTTGAATGGTTAATGGTGTCCGAAAAGAGTTTTATATGTTGTAGTTTTGACAAATCTATTAATCAATATCATAGTTATACGTATAACGAGAACGTTATAACGAATCTGTTTAGCGGAGGATTTTCAATAGAATTGAAAGGAGGTTATAATAAAAAATAATATGAAAAAAAATTTAACATTAATTAGTTTAATGTTAGGAGTTATGATTTTGTTAAGTGTTGGTGTTGTTAGTGCTGCCGTAGATGTCCTTGTTGAAGAAGGAAGAGAAAATTATGGTGGTGCGGTAGTTGACCTTGATGATACTACTGACGCATATTCTACTTTAGATAATATAAATCTTGAAATAGATTATGAAAATTCTCAAGCAGTGTTTACAATAACAACCCCGGCAGGGATGATTGGTTCAACTGCAGGAACCTATAGTGGTTCTGTAGTTTTCATAATAGATGAAGACGCAGATGGAACAACAGATTGGCAAGTATCATATGAACCTGGTTCAAACAATTTTGCTTTTTCAGGAGTATGGGGATATGAGGCAGCCTTAGGATCTGGTGCTAATCCAAATCCAAGAAACTTTATTGACGCAACAACTGTAACAGGTATAAATGTTGAAAGAATTGGAGACGACTTTATCTTAAAAGTAGATTTTGATGTATTAGGAGGATGTAGTGATTATAGACTAGGTTTCTATATTTCTCACATTACAGAATATGATGGAATGGGAACTCCTGGTGCAGCAGATCAAGTAATGATATTCTATCCAGAATATAGTCAATTTAATTGGGCAGATACTGATAGCTTTACTACAAGGACAGTTGAATGTCCACCCCCTTGTGAATTAATCATAGATGAACCTTTTGACTCAATCTTAGGTTACATGAACAATGATCAAGCTTATTTTGACAGTGAAGCTGTTCCAATCAAATGGCATTTAGAAGGAGATACTTGTACACCTATTGATTTATTTTATCTTTTTTATCAAAAAGATGGAATTTGTGATCCTGACACTGGTGCTTGGAATTTTATTCCAGGAACAGATGGAGGATTAACACAAGGTCAAATTGAAACTGATCCATACCAATATCTTCATTTATGGGATAAACCTATGGAAAGTGGACAATACTGTGTTAAGATTAAAGTTACATCAAATGGTGCAAGAGATGTTTCAGAACATTTCAATGTTGATTTAGCACCTCCCAAAGTTTCTTTAGCTGTTGGCGCTCCTCACGTAGGAGAATGTGACGTTGATGAAACAGGAGACTGTTATGTTACACAAAACACGGATATAACTATTACATGCGAAGATAATGACCCTAGTGCTCCTTGGCAATCTGGAGTGAATTATATGGAATACCGATACCAGGTAAATGGAGGAGTATGGACTAGCTGGACTCCAGCCCCAGACTCATTCACTTTTCCAGAAGATTCAAACCATATGTTAGAGTACAGATGTTATGATAACGTAGGTAAAGTTGATTCAGGAGAAAAGGCATTCATTGTAGATACTGTTGCTCCTGTTTTTGTTGAAAAAACAATCGGAGAACCTCAATATTGTGAAGGAATAGATTGTGAAATGTATGTAACTCAAGACACTGAAATCTGTCTTACATACGAAGATCCTACACCACACCCTGTTGGCGATGTTCAAGTTTACTGTGATGTGACTTGGAGACTTGATGACCCTTTTAGCCAAAAAGCTGAAAAGTACAAAATAACAACTGATGAATTCGGATGCTTCAAATTTGAAGAAGATTCTTACCATTCAGTACATTGTTGGGCAGAAGATGCTCTTGGTAATTGGAACGAATTAGAAGATGTTTTTGAACAAGACATTGTAGACACTCAAGCACCAACAACATGGTTGATCTTTGAAGGACCTTATTACTATGATGGTACTTCTCAATGGATTGATACTGAATCAAGAATTGTTCTTGAAGCAGAGGATCCTCAACCTCATCCTGTAGAAGGTGTTACAACTTACTACAGATATGAAATTGTTGATGATTCTTGGTGTTATAAAACAAGTCCTAGTCAATGGCAAGAAACTTCTAAGGAAGATTCAAGCTGGATGGAATATTCAGGAGAATTTCCATTACCAGAATCATGTCATGTAATTGAATACTATTCTGTTGATGCTTTAGGTAACTCTGAATATGTTGAAGTAAAATTTGTATTCTCTGACCATACAGCTCCAGCATTAGATTTAGATGTTGGTGCATCTGGAAAGAACTGCGATAATATATTCGTAAGTTGTGAACCAGAATGGGATTGGAAGATTACAACTCAAACAGAAGTTATAATGAGTTGTTCTGATCAAGAACCACACCCTTCAGGTGTTGACGAACTATGTTATAGAATAGCATGGGACGGAGGAGACATTGATGAACAAGTATATTATCAAGGTGGATATTTCACTGATGGTGGTTACTATTGTGTTCCTACAGATACAGTTACTATAAGCTTTGCAGAATCATGTCAGCATACTCTTGATTTTTATTGTACAGATAATGTGGATAAAACTTCAGATGTGATGACTACTATTTTCAAAGTTAATGGTGTTGACTTTACAATTGTACTTGACCAAAAATGGAATCTTATTTCGGTTCCAGTTAATTTGTTAAGTTCTCATGTAGAAGAAGTCTTCGGAAATGATGGAAATGTTGAAGAAGTTTGGTCTTATGAAAACGGAGCGTGGTATTACTACATTCCAGGAGACGCATCTTCAACTCTAGAATACATTGTTCCTGGTAGAGGTTATTGGGTTAAAACAAGTGCTGCAACAAATATTGTTGTTGGAGGAAGCTTATTTGAAGAGGCTATGACTCCAAATTCTATCCCAATGAATAATGGATGGAACTTAATTGGACATTACGGAATTGTAAGCAAAGAATCATACTGTTCACTATTCTCATTAGTAGATACAACAATTGGATTTCCAAGGTGGAGTTCATTAGTTGGATACGATTCATCTAACAAGCAATTTACATATCTTGACTCTATGGATGATACCAATCCTGGAGAAGGTTATTGGCTTGAAATGGATGTAGAGGACAATTACAGTTATGCGACAAATTGTTGGGGATTCAGTTAAAAACATTTTTCTTTTTTTTTCTTTTTTTTTCTTTTTTTTAATGGCTTAGTGGAGACTCTCATAGGTAAAAATTTTATATAATCTAAAAAACCCCTTAATTATGTAAATAAAAGTAATAACAAAAAACATTCTTTAATTAACAACAATATTTTTAAATGAATTATCTCTTAAATTTTCATGAAAAAGATATTCTCCCTTTTGATATTAGGTTTAATATTGGTAACGGGTTTTATTATGGCTGCTGATGATTGTCCGCCTGCAGGAGTTCCAAAGTTTTATAGTGGATATGTTTATTATAATGGTTCTCTTTTAGAAGGAAGTTATACTCTTAATGCTATGATTGGAAGTGAAAGGGTCGGTCAATTAGAATTCTCTAATGGTTTATATAATCAAATTGAAATCAATCCTTGCTCGGGAACAACAGGGGAAATAGTATTTTCAATTAATGGTATTGGGGCAAATGAAAAAGGAGTATACTCTGGTTCACAAGATGAATGGGGTAAAAAAATTACACTAGATTTAACACTAGATAACTTGCCACATGAAGAGAGTACTTGTAATAATCCTCTTAATTCTATTGATATAGGGGAAGAATGTGATGGGATTAATTTTGGGGCTGTAACTTCTTGTAAAGAGGGTTATGAAGGAACAATCTCTTGTAGTTCAAATTGTGAGATAGATTATTCTAATTGTGCAAAAATTCAAGGAACTAACACTGATTCAAGCGGAGGTTCATCATCTGGTGGTGGAAGCGGAGGCGGATCTTCATCTAGCTCAAGCAGTTCATCTTCTTCAAGTTCAACGACTGCAACGCCAACATTGACCTTTGAAACTAGCCAATTTAGTAATGAAACAGAAAAAACTCAACCTGAAATAGAAGAAGAAAAATTAGGCTTCTTTGCAAGAATCTTTGGAGGTGACAAAGGAGAAATAACTGGTGCTGCTGTTGGTTCATCTAAATCAGGAGCTGGCAAAGCAGTTGGTATAACTATTCTAGTTGCTGCAGTCTTAGGTCTTTTATTGGCTTTTGCAAAAAGAAAACAACAACCAAATGGTAAAAATTCTTTGAAGAAAAGTGCTGCTAAGAATAAAAAAGCAGCAATTAGTGCAATGAAGGTTTCTAATGGGAATAACGCTTCAAAGAAAAAAACTAGTTCTAAGAAGAAAAAGTAAAATGGCATTAAGAAGTTTGAAATATCAAAAAAAACTTACAAATATAATTAGTGAATTAGAGTATTCTATAAGTGGATTTTATGTTTCTAAAGATTGTGTTGGCAAAATATGCCCTATTGATAAATGTGGACAAGATGCAACCCACAAAATTAATGAGGAAATGTTAGATGAAGAACCTAATCCCGAAAGAAATAATTTAACTAGTCATGTTTGTTGTGAACATTATCAAAGCATTTTTGGATTTATGGCAAATAAACAGTGTAAAGAAAATGCACACCCAGTATATAATATGGAGATAGATAAATTAGATGCGGACTTAGTGGCTTAATTATTTGTCAGATTGAGTAGTTAAAAAAAATATCTTTTTTAGAACAATAATCTTTTTAAAGCGATGTCACTCCCGAGTTATTATGATAGGAAAAACAAAAGTTGTTTTTGGACTTTTATTAGCTAGTTTTATGTTAATTTTAAGCATGGGGATTATTAGTGCTACTTATTATTGTGAATTTGAATTTACTAAAGTAGCTGATAAAGACTCTGTTCAACCTGGAGATTTCTTAGGATATGAAATTTACTTAGAAAATATTGGTACAGGAAGATGTACTGGTGGAGGAGTTAGAATACAAGAACATTATGACCCTTTTACATCTTATGTTGTTTCAAGCCCTATTCCTACTTCTGGGAATAATGTTTGGAATTTTGGTACAATGATGCCAGGAGATAGTAAAACAGTAATTGTTGATGTTCAAGTTTCAAATAATGCTGAATGTGGGTCTGTAATTGATAATAAAGTTTGTGTTTGGGCTAATGAATTAGATGACTGGGAATGTGTTCATGAATATACAGATGTTGAATGTCTTCCAGAATGTGGAGATGGAATAAAAGAAGGAACTGAAGAATGTGATGATGGAAATACAAATAATTGGGATGAATGTTCAAATGACTGTAAAACTACAATCTGTGAATTTGAATTCACTAAAGTAGCAGATAAAAGTGTTGTTCACCCTGGAGATTTCTTAGAATATGAGATTTATTTAGAAAATATTGGAACTGGAAGATGCACAGGTGGGGGAGTTAGAATGCAAGAATATTATGACCCTTTTACATCTTTTATAGGTTCAAATCCTTTTCCTATTTCAGGGAATGACATATGGAATTTTGGAATAATGATGCCAGGAGATAGCAAAACAGTAATTGTTGATGTAGAAGTTTCAAATGAAGCTCAATGTGGGTCTGTAATTGATAATAAAGTTTGTGTATGGGCTAATGAATTAGCTGGTTGGGAGTGTATTTATGAATATACAGATGTTGAATGTCTTCCAAAATGTGGTAATAATATTAAAGAAACTGGAGAAGAATGTGATTTAGGCCCATTAAACGGTGTTTCTTGTAATCCATTATATGGAGATACTTGTGATTGGTGTAATGACCAATGTCAATGGGAAACTGAAACAGGAGAGTATTGTGGAGATACTATTTGTGGGGCAGAAGAAAGCTGTTCTCTTTGTGAAGAAGATTGTGGAGTTTGTCCACCCGAACCTTCTTGTGGAGATGGAACTCAAAATCAACCTTCAGAACAATGTGATGATGGAGATACAGATAATTGGGATGAATGTTCAAATGACTGTAAAACTACAAGCTGTGAATTTGAATTTACTAAAATAGCAGATAAAGACTCTGTACAACCAGGAGATTCTTTAGGATATGAAATTTATTTAGAAAACATTGGGACTGGAAGATGTACTGGTGGGGGAGTTAGAATACAAGAATATTATGATCCTTTTACATCTTTTATAAGTTCAAATCCTTTTCCTACTTCAGGGAATGACATATGGAATTTTGGAATAATGATGCCAGGAGATAGCAAAACAGTAATTATTGATGTAGAAGTTTCACTTGACGCTCAATGTGAATCTACACTTAATAATACTATATGCGTTTGGGCTAATGAATTAGCTGATTGGGAATGTATTAGTGAAACTACAGAAGTTGAATGTTTACCAAAATGTGGGAATGGAGATAGAGAAGGAAGTGAAGAATGTGATGATGGATTATTCAACGGATTTTTATGTTGGGCAGGATATGGTACAAGCTGTACTTATTGTTCAGATTCATGTGATATAATTACAATAACAAACTATTGTGGAGATAACCTTCTTCAATCTTGTGAAGAATGTGATGATGGTAACTTAATTAATGGGGATGGATGTTCAGATATTTGTGAAAATGAAGTAATTCCTGTGTGTGGAGATGAAATAATTAATCAAGCAAATGAAACTTGTGATGATGGAAATATTATTGATGGAGACGGATGTTCAAGTGAATGTCTTATTGAAGAATTCTGCGGAGACGAAATTTGTGGAATAGATGAAGATTGTTCAATCTGTGAATTAGATTGTGGAGTATGTCCTTCTGAATCTGAATGTGGTAATGGAATTAAGGAAGCTGGAGAAGAATGTGATGATGGAGATACAGAAAGTGGAGATGGATGTTCAAGCACTTGTCAAGATGAAGAAAACCATAGAAAGAAACCTATTGTTTTGAATGTTTGTAGCCCTAACTGGGAATGTTCAGGATGGAGTGGATGTGTTGGGGAAGTTATGACTAGAAATTGTGTTGATACAAATGATTGTGAAATTCAATATAACGAACCATATGAAACAAGCTCTTGTGATATAGTTAAACAATCAAAAGAACCTATCAATAATAACTTGTTTTGGTTATTTATAGGGGTTATTTTATTGATACTTTTATTAATAGTTCTAGTTAATTTGTTTAGAGAATAAAGCTAATCTAAACACTTAAATACCCAAAATATTTGATTTTTCTGTAGACTAGGTTGGCGGGTTAGTCCTCCGCTATTTGCAAACGGACTTTAGGCAAACTGCAAGGATGTTGGTGATGAGTGCACTGAGAGAGTCTTTGGCTCAATGTTGATACTCTGTCCGATTTGATCTTGCAGATGCGAAGTGGGTCAGACCTTGATCGGAGCAGCCCTAAACATTTGTGGAGATGCTTATTGGGTAGCAGGGAGGAGTTGTTTCAGGGGTTAACTTTTTCGGTAATCTTTGAGCTGGCATCTGAGTCTACGCTGAATTTCTGGGTAATTTTATTAAATCAAAAATAAAGGTTTTATGTACGTCTACATGAAAAGATTTATATATTAGTAGACCCACATACTTGTATGGTATTCACAGAAATTAAAACTAGAAATGAGAAGAAGTATTATTATAGAGTTATCTCAGTAAGAAAAGGAGAGAAAGTTGCAAAGAAAAGACAATATCTTGGAGCTAACTTATCTGAAAAAGAAATTAAAGAAAAAGAAATTGAAGCAGATAAAAATTTAGGAATTAGTGATAAAAAAGAAACAAACGCCTTAAATAAAATTAAACCTAAAATAGTAAGTATTCTTAAAAAAAATAATGTGAAAAAAGCAGGAATATTTGGAAGTTATGCAGAAGGTAAACAAAAAAAGAATAGTGATATTGATATCTTAATTGAACCTCCTAAAAACATTGGTTTTGGTTTTGTAGGAATTGAAATGGAATTATCAGAAAAATTAAATAAGAAGGTTGATTTAGTTACTTATAATGGATTAAGCCCATTTCTTAAAGAAAGAATATTAAAACAAGAGGTGAGAATAATATGACTAAAAAAGATGATTTAGTTTTTATAGAGCATATTTTAGAAAGCATTGAAGCAATACAAGAGTTCTCAAAGGGCATGGATCTTGATGAACTCTCTTCAAATAGGTTAAAACAAAGTGCAATTGTAAGGGAGATTGAAATAATTGGAGAAGCAGCAAAGAATGTATCAAAAGAAATAAAGGATAAGTATAAAGAAATCCCATGGAAAGAGATTATTGGCACTAGAGATAAGATTATTCATCATTATTTTGGAGTTGATTTAGAAGTAATTCTTGATATTATAAAAGAAGGTATTCCTAAGTTAAAAAAACAAATTCAAAAGATAAAGGAAGATATTCAATAAACTTTATTAACACGATTTATATGGTATATTTATGAAAAAGGAGGTTATAATTGGTATTTTTTTAGTATTATTCTTAGGTTTAATCTCTGCAACACCTTACATTTTGTTTGTTAATCCTACACCTTCAAACAATGCACAAACAACAGGGAGTTCTTTGGTGATTAACTCAACAATTGAAAACATGACTAACATGCAAGAGTTTGTTTTTAATTGGGCTGGGACTAATTATAGTTTGTATGATGAAAGTTTAATACTTATGCTTAATTTGAATAATAATTCTCAGTTAGGAGAAAATGATTCTTTGGTTTATGATAGTTCTAGAGGGGGGCATAATGGGACAGTAACAGGGGCTAGTTTTATTAGCAGTGGAAAGTATGCTGGAGCTTATAATTTTACAGGAGGACAAGGAATAAACATTTCTGCTTCAAGTGATTTCAATGTGGATGAGTTTACTATTAGTGTTTGGGTGAAGTTGAGGAAGAAAAGAGTTATTAGTTTTGATACCGGGCAATGGCATACTTGTTTCATAGATGAGAACAATGATTTATTTTGCGTAGGATACAATAAGGAGGGACAATTGGGAGATAATAGTGTAATTAATCGAGATTCTCCTGTAAAATTAATATCTAATTATAATTTTACTCAAGTAGTCTTAGGTCAAAAACATACTTGCTCATTAATTGAAAATGGCTCTGCAATGTGTTGGGGAGATAATGGAGGGTACCAATTAGGAGATGGGGGAACTACTGATTCATCTGTTCCTCAATTTGTTTCTGGAAACCATAATTTTACCACTCTTTTTTCTGGGGGTTATAATACTTGTGGTGTTTTGGAAAATCTAAGTGTTTATTGTTGGGGAACTGGAACAAGTGGACAGTTTGGAGATGGTACAAGTGCTCAAGGAACAGTTCCTAGAGTTCTCGCTCCTGACTTTAATTTTACAATGCTTGCCCCTGGAGAAGTTCATATGTGTGGAATACTAAATAATGGAAGTCTTTATTGTTGGGGAGCAAACAATGAAGGACAATTAGGCGTTGGAAATACTACAAACCTTAATTATCCTCACCATATTTCTGGAAACCATAATTTTTCTTGGATTGATTCAGGGGAAGATCAAACTTGTGGAGTTTTAACAAACGGTTCTGCTTTGTGTTGGGGAGAAAATGAGGAAGGAAATTTAGGATTTGGGACTGAGAATCTTACAACAATGTATGTTCCTACTTTTGTTAATACTAACTTTCTTTTTTCTAAGATTTGGTTAGCAAAACACTATGCTTGTGGAAATTTAACCAATGGTTCTTTTGCTTGTTGGGGAGAAGGTAATCAAGAAGGGGTTTATGGAGATGGAACAACTGAAATGAGTTTAACACCTAAAATAGTTGATTGGAATATTCAATTTGATTCTCTTTATGATTCTCTTTTTAATTCGGATCACTTATGTGGGTTAAAAAATTCTATTCCTTATTGTTGGGGGACAAATTATTATGGTCAGAGTGGCATTGGAACAACAGAATTTATTAAAGCTCCAACAAAATTTTCTTTTAATGGAAATGAAACTTTTTATCCGAATAAAATAGCTATTGGAACCTCTAGTAATTGTATGATTGATGGAAAGGGATATCTTTATTGTAGGGGGGACGATGCTGCTGTTGGAAACTTAGGAATAAATAGTACTCGGAGTAGTTATATTCCAAAAAAGGTTTTTGGAGATTATAATTTTTCTAAAATAGAATTGTCAAACGCCCATTCTTGTGGATTATTACATAATGGTTCTATCTTGTGCTGGGGTTCGAATACTTATGGGCAAATTGGAGATGGAACCTCTGAAAATAGATATATTCCTATTTATATAGGTGGAGAAAATTCATTTGAGAGCGTTTATTTATCTGCGGTTTTTACTTGTGGAATACTTCAGAATGGAAGTGCATTATGCTGGGGAAGAAATAATTATGGACAATTAGGAATGGGAAATAATACACAAATGTATAATCCACAATTTGTTGTTGGAGGATATAATTTTAGTAAAATTTCTGTGGGAAGATTACACGTTTGTGGAATACTTCAGAATGGAAGTGCATTATGCTGGGGAAGAAATAATTATGGACAATTAGGTCTGGGAGTATCAAATACCACTACAATGTATTTTCCAACATATGTTCTTGGTGGAAAGATTTTTGATGAAATCTCCATTGGAGAGTATCATTCTTGTGGAATACTCCAGAATGGAAGTGCATTATGCTGGGGAAGAAATAATTATGGACAGTTGGGAGATAATAGCATAACCCAAAAAGAATATCCAAGATTTGTTTATGGAAATAAAAATTTTTCCAAAATCCAAGTAGGAAAAGAGCATTCTTGTGGGATTCTTCAAAATTCTTCTTTAATGTGTTGGGGTTCAAATGGATATTGGGAACTTGGTGACTTAAATAAAAATTCCTCCTATAGCTCTTTAGTTCCTATCTTTTCAGCAAAAGGAATCACTTTTGATATCTACGATTCTTATCCTCTAAAAAATGGGAATTGTTTTTTTAATGGAACAAAAATATATTGTTGGGGGTATAATTATTTTGGTATTTTGGGAGATAATACTCTTCCTTCATTAGTTCCAGCAGAACTTTATTTAGGGGACATTTTAGGAAAATCAGATGATTCATTTAAAATAGGTGCCACAATGAACGCTTCAATTAGAGCTTTTGTTTCACAAAGGTGGTTAGACATGCCTGCTGATGAGGGGTGGAATCATATTACTTTTGTTTATAATAGTTCTAAATCTATTCTTTATTTAAACGGAGAAAAGCAAGTTGAACATAATGAGACCTTAATGTTATTTCCTCAAGATATAGATATTAAAATAGGCTCAAACATTACAGGAGAGACTGACGAAATCATGATGTGGAACAGAACCTTATCTGATGCTGAAATTAATCAAGTTTATCTTTCATCACTGCAGCAAAGAAACCACACTGCTTGGGAATTTTACTCAACCCAAACTTTGCCTAGTGTTGGAACATATTCATATTCGCTGTTTGCGTTAGACAATACAGGTTCTTTTACAATTTTAAGGAGAATAATAAAATACATTGTAACAAGTTCTGATGAAAGTGAAAGTGTTGGTGGAAGTCCTTCAATTACTGTTAAGGAATCAAAATTGCAAGAAGGGCAAGTTAGACAATTACGTGCAGGAACAAAAGTTAAGTTGGAGTTCTCTGGTCAGGGAACTAAAATTTTAGAAGTTGTTAGTGTTAATGAGGGAAGTGTTGAGGTTGAGATAGAAGGTGTTGAAGTTGAGATTGTTAATGGAACAACAGAGAAGATTGATGTTAATGATGATGGATTTTATGATTTAGAGGTTAGTGTTCAAGATATTAGTTCTACTGGAAGTGCAAGATTAATGTTTAAGGAAATTTATGAAGAGATAAAGGGGGAGGTTGAAGAAGGAGTTGAGGAGGAAGTTAAGGAAGAAAGTGATGAGGGAGAAGAATTAGTTGAAGAAGAAGGAAAAAGAGTTTGGTTTTATTTTGTAATTGGAGGAATTCTTCTAATTGGTTTTATTGTGTTTTTTGTTTTGTGGAAGAAAAAGAGATAAAAAGGTTTATAAATATGTAAGTACATGTAAGTACATAAAATAATATAAAAGTATAATGGGAAAAGATAGAAAACATATGAAGAAATTGAGAGAGAAAAGAATAGATTCGGTTGAAAAACAAATAAAAGAACATGAAGAAAAAATTAAATATGAAAAAGGTAGAAAAGACACTACAAAAGAATATTGGACGAAAGAAATTGATGAGAAGTTTCTGAAACAAAAACAAGAAGATAAAGAATATTTAGAGGAAAATTAAAAGATTTAAATGGAAATACAAATAAAAAAAACAGTCAAAGCAGGGAATTCTTCAGCAGTTATACTTCCAAGAGCATGGTTAAATAAACAAGTTAGAGTAGAGATTATCAAAAAAACACCTGAAATAATACTCAATGAAGTAATCGAAATACTAAAAGAACATATTGATTTAGAATCAATAATTGGAATTTATCTATCTGGGAGTTATGCGAGAGGAGAGGAAGAAGAATCTAGTGATATAGATATTTTAGTTATTACTGATGAAATTGATAAGAAGATGATTCAAGAGGGAAGCTATAGTATACTAATTATTTCCCAACCATTACTTTATCAAAAATTAGACCAAGATTTGTTTCCAATAGGACAGATGTTAAAAGAAGCAAAACCCCTTTTAAACAAAAATTATCTCAAAAAATTGGAATTAAAAGTAACTAAAAAAAATGTTAAATGGTATCTTGATACAACTGAAAAAAAGCTTGAGATAATTAATAAATATCTTGAAGATTCCAAAAAAAAGAATAAAAAACTAATTGAAGATGTTGTTGGATATACTCTTATTTTAAGAATAAGGACTCTTGAGATAATTAAAAGATTGATAAAAGATAAACCATATTCAAAAAAGGACTTTATAGAACTTATAAAAAAGATTTCTAATGGAAAAAATTCTTATGAAAGATATCTTGTCATTAAAAACAACCAAGAAAAAGATAATAAAAAACTCAAATTCCAAGAAGCTCAAGCACTATATGATTATTTGGAAAAAGATTTAATTAAGGTTAAAAAACTGTTAGGTGTTGCTAATCATTAAATTTATTAACAGAATTTTGCTATATAATCTATGAAAAATAAACCTTTTGAAAAGGTTTCCAAACCAGAACAATGAAAAAGAGGAACAAAAAAGCCCAATTTTATCTTATTGCGAGTATTATATTAGTTGCTCTTTTCTTGAGTTTTGTTTCTTTAATGAATTACTCAATTAAAAAAAATAATCCAGAGATATACAAATATGCTGATGAATTAAAGATTGAAGGGGCAAAAGTATTAGATTATGACATAAATACAGGACAAAGTGAGTTTGATGAATTTGCAAAGAGTTATAGTTATTATGTTGGTAGAAACAGAGAGATTTATTTTATAGTAGGAGATAGTGGAAGTTTAGATGTTTTTAATTATAATGAAGAAGATAAAGAAGGCGTTGCTTATACAGAAGGTGGTGGAAATGTGGTGGTAAATGTTGAAGGAACTGACTTTACATTTGAATTAAAACCAGGACAGAATTTTTATTTTGTTATGAATGATAAATATAAAGACCAAGAGTATTTTGTTACGAATGCTGAATAAATTAAAATTATAAGATTAAATAATTTTTTAAAGTATAAAGAAGTAATTATTCTATGGTTCGTAGTAATAAAAAAGGAGTGAGTATTTTAGTTGGATATGTCTTGCTTATTACTTTTGTAATTTTCATGGGGGCTATTATTTATAGCTGGATGAAGTCCTATGTTCCACAGGAGGATTTAGATTGTCCTGAAGATGTCTCTATTTTTATTAAAGAATATGATTGTAGTAGTCAAGAACTAAATCTCACTTTAAAAAATAATGGAAAATTCAATATAGGTGGATATTTTATTAGAGTAACTAATGATCCTCAAGCTGGTTTAGCAACAATTGATATTTCTCAAAATATAACAAGTGGAGGAACAAACATACTTCCTTCCGGGGTTAAATTTTCTGGATCTGACAATTCTCTTGTTCCAAGTTATGATGAAACGCATTTATTTAATATTTCTCATGTAGTGGGAGGAATTTATGCTATTGAAATTCTTCCAATGAGATGGCAAGAAGAAGATAGAAGAAAGAGGCTAGTCTCTTGTAAAAAATCAATAATAAGGGAAGAATTAACCTGTAGTTAAAAGAGTTTAAAGAGGAAAAGGACCAACAAAGTTGCCATTTTAGTTCAACCTACAAAATCAAAGATATAATTCTCAAAACGAATAATTTAAAAATATAAAATACCTAGGAATTACATGAAAAAAGAAAAGGGTTTGCAGCCTGTTGTTGCAACTATCTTGTTGGTGGTTATGGTAATTATTATTGGTTTAATATTTTTCTTATGGTTTAGAGGTATGACCGAAGAGAAAATTACTAAGTTTGGAGGAGAAAATGTTAAGTTAGTTTGTGATGATGTTTACTTTGAAGCTGATTATTCGGGAACCACTTTATACTTAGCTAATTCAGGAAATGTTCCTATCTTTGGAATGGAACTTAAAGCTTACAAACCAGGAAGCCACACAACTGAAAACCTAAGAGAATTTTCAAATGTTTGGCCTGATGCAGGTTTAAACCAAGGAGGAACATTCTCAGATGATATTAATATTCAAGCAGACGAAATTGTATTGGTCCCTGTATTAATAGGTGAAACAGACACTGGAAAAAAGACTTATGTGTGTGATGAATCTCAGCACGGGGTTTCTTTGGTTATTTAATAACCCTTTTGAAAAGGTTTCCAAACTAGAACTTTAAAATAAACGAACCTTTTGAATTGAATAATTTTATAAATGAAAAGTTACTGATATTTACATCAAAATAAACCTTTTAGAAAAAGGTTTCCAAAATAAGAAAATGAAAGATAAAAGAGGGTTAAGTGTTGTTATTGCGACAGTTTTAATGATTGTTCTTGTGATGGCTTCTATGGGAATTATTTGGGGTGTTATTAGAAATATGATTGAAGGTAGAACTAATGAAGCAAAAGATTGTTTTAAAGTAGAATTTAATGACAAGGTTATGATTAATGATGATTATACTTGTTACAATGCAACAAATCAAAGTGTTTATGTTTCAATAATTCTTGCAGAAGAACCAATAGATGGATTATTAATAGCGGTGGAATCTGCAGGAGCATCAAAAGGATTTGAATTAACTAATGAAGTTCAGAATCTTACTGATGTAAGAAATTATCCTGATTATGACTCAGGAGTTATGTTGCCTGGTAAAAATAGTGGATTAACATATTATGTAATTGGATTTCCAAGTGACCCAGATTCAATTAAGATTTCTCCAAAAGTAGGAGAATATCAATGTAAAGTTACTGATATTGTAACTCAAATTGAAAATTGTAATGTCATGATTGGATTATAATAAATAAACCTTTTGAAAAGGTTTCCAAACCAGAACAAGACAATAAACGAACCTTTTGAAAAGGTTTCCAAAATAAAACAAGAAGAAAAAGAGGTATAAAATAATCTTTTAAAAAAAGATTAGACAAAACTAAAAATGGAAAAAAGAGGACAAATATGGATAGAAACTGTTATCTATCTTTTAATTGCATTTGTAATGATTGGTATGGTTTTAGCTTTTATAAAACCAAAAATAGAAGAGATTAAAGATAAATCTATTTTAGAACAATCAGTTGAGATTCTGGGGAATATTGATGATACAATAACTACCATTGGAAGTCCCGGAAATAAAAGAATAGTTGAAATTGGATTAAAAAAAGGAACATTAGAAATTAATGGAGAATATGATTTTTTAGCATTTCAAATGGATAGCATGCATATTTATACTGAACCTGGTGAGAAAATTCAAATAGGCATTATTGTTGCAGAAACAACAAAAAAGACAAGAGACAATTTAGTTGTTTTAACTAGTAATTATACAGAATCCTATAATTTTACTTATAATGGAAATAAAGAATCAAAAAGGTTAACAAAAGCTGCTGTTCCGCATAAATTAACTATTACTAATGTTGGATATGATTCACAAGGGAGGACAAGAATTAACTTTGAATTAAGTTAGAATTAAAAAATGGGTGTTATAAGAATAAAAGATTATCCTCAGGTGCAATTAGATTTTTCACCAAATATCCCTCCACTTAAAAAAGGGCAAAAAAGAAGTGAAATAGATGTAAGGTATCCTTTGATTGCTCCTTTTGCTTTTGTTCATATTTATTGGGATTCAAAAGCAGCTGAAATGTTATATGAAATAGAAGAACCAATTTTGAATAAAAAAGAAATGAGGGATAAAGAACAACTTGTTACAGCAATGAGAAACATGATTAATTTCCACCATGTCATTGATAAAAATTATTCAAAACTTTTAGAATACATTGATAAGAGATTTAAGATTTTGGCAATTGAATTAGGAATGGAGATGTCATATGAAAGCTATAGAAAAATATATTATTATTTGGCAAGGGATTTTATTGGATTTAATGAAACAGAACCTTTACTAAGGGATTATTTTGTAGAAGATATTGAATGTAATGGTCTAAAAACTCCTGTTTATATTGTTCATAGAATTTATAGAAATATGAAAACAAATCTTATATTTAATGATGATGATCGTCTTGAAAGTTTTGTTGAAAAATTAGCTCAAAGATGTGGTAAATATATTTCTTATGCTCAACCAATTTTAGATGGAAGTTTGCCAGATGGTTCTCGTGTAAATGCAACATATACTAAAGATATTACTAGTAAAGGTCCGACATTTACAATTAGAAAATTCACTAAAGAACCTTGGACTCCTTCACAGTTAATTTCATTTAGAACTTTAAGTCCAGAAATTATGGCTTACTTATGGATATTAGTAGAATATAGGCTAAATTTGCTTATTGTTGGAGGGACTTCATCAGGTAAAACAACATTGCTTAATGCTGTTGCGTTTTTTATTCCTCCAGAAGCAAGAGTTGTTTCAATTGAAGATACTCGTGAATTAAACCTTCCAAGAGATAACTGGTTGCCTAGTGTTGTAAGAACAGCAACAGGTGCTGGTGGAATGGGTGAAATTACTCTGTTTGACCTGCTTAGGGCTTCATTTAGACAGAACCCTGATTATGTTATTGTGGGTGAAACACGTGGTAAAGAAGCAAGTGTACTTTTCCAGGGAATGGCTTCAGGACACTCATCAATTAGTACTATTCACGCAGATTCAATTGAAACTCTTATTAAAAGATTAGAAACACCTCCTATTGAGCTTTCCCCTACTTTGCTAAATGTACTAGATTGTGTTTGTGTAATGACTCATGCAATTGTAAATAACCAAGAAACAAGAAAATTAAAAGAAGTAGTTGAAATTGTTAATGTTACTGCAGATGGGATTGCAGTAACAAACACTCCTTTCAGATGGGATCCACTTGAAGATGAATTTTACTCTAAAAAAGATAGTAAAATATTTGAAAAAATCTCAAAAAGATATGGAATTACTCTTGATGACCTTGATATAGAATATAAAAGAAGAGTTGAATTATTATATGAGTTATACAAAAGAAGAATTTTCAAATTCGAAGATGTTCAAAAAATAACAAATGAATATTATAAGAGGCCTAAAGAAGTATTAAAAAAATTCGGGATAAAATGAAATTAAAGAATTTTTTCTAAAATTTCTTTAACTTTATTTACAAAAGAAATTGTTTTTTCCCTTAAATCATTTGCTTCTAATTTGTTGTATTTTTCTATTCCATAAGATGCTGTTTCCCTCTTATTTTTATCATTTTATTTTACTTAAATATTTATAAAAATATATGCTTCCTGTCAAAGGATATCCTGTCATCAGCATATGATTTATTGATTCATTATTTTTGTTTAATTCTTTGAAGTCTAATTTTATAAGATTTATTTTAACACCATATTTCTCTGAAACCTCATCATAAGTTACTTTTGGGAGATTATTATAAACAAAAAGGATATCAATATCACTTCGTTTTGTATAGTTTTCTTTTGCTGTTGAACCAAATAAAACAGCCATACCTGGTTTAAGTAAAATAAGATATTCTTCAATTGCTTTTCTTTTTTCAAAATCCAATCTTTGAAATTTTATTTGATTTATTATATTTAACATGGAGATAGAAAAATTATTTTCATAATTTATTGAGTAAAAAGTATTGCTTTTGTTTTTTTCTTTTTTTAGTATATTTAATTTAACAAAATTATCTAAATTTTTTAAAATATTATTTTTACTTTTTATTTTTGATAATTCTTGTATTTGGTTAAAATAAATTTTATTTCTCCCTATAACTTCTAATATTTTTAATGCATTTTTGTTAATTATTTCATTGTAGTCCATTTTTAATACTAATTAGTATTAATTTAATACTATTTAAATGTTTCTGGTTAAGGAAGTACTTGTTGATGAAGGAGAAAATGTTGTGGAACCTGAAAAAGGAATGAATTATTGGTATTATGTTTTGGGTGGTTTTGTTGTGTTGGTTTTAATTTGGTTTTTGTTGTGGAGAAAGAAGAGATAATAAGTAATCTTTATTAATAGATAAATAAAAAGATTTTCTAGAAAATCTCTTCTGGATTTGATAATTTTATTGTTCAGTTAGTTGCAAACAGAAAAACTTATAAACTAAAGTTTACATATATAAACTATAGTTAAGATGTATAAACTAAAGTTAACAAGATTGCAAGAAGAAATATTAAGATTATTATTTATCAAAGTTGGTAGTCAATTAAACCAAAGAAAAATTGCAAAGTTATCAGGAGTTTCTCAAACAGCGGTTATGAAAGCTCTTCCTGAATTAGAAAAAAGAAATTTAATAATATTGGAACAAGATAAAGAATCAAAAAGATGGTCTATTGAATTAAATAGAGATAACCGAGAAGTAATTGGGTTAAAAAGAGTAGATAATTTAAAACAAATTTATGAATCAAGATTAATTTATTTTCTGGAAGAAAAATTTGCAGGGGGCTCAATAATTTTATTTGGAAGTTACTCTAGAGGGGAAGATATGGGTAATTCTGATATTGATATTGCAATAATTGGAAGAAAAGGTAAAAAACTTGGTTTAGAAAAATACGAAAAAGAACTTGATAGAGAAATAAATATTAATTTTTATGACTCTTGGAAAGAAATACATATTCATTTAAAAAATAATATCTTAAATGGTATTTTTCTTGTTGGAGGGGTAGAGTTATAATGCGACTTAGGGATTTTGATTATTTTATTAAGAAAAAAATTGTGAAAGTCCAAAGTCCAGATAAATCTAGGTCAGATAACCTCTTAATGGAATCTGAAAGAAAATTCAAATTATTACAAAAAACAATTGATAAGATGGGTATAGATGATGAAAATGCTAATGATTACATTGAAGATTGTTACAACATACTAATCTTTTTAATCAGAGCTAAAATGTTAGAAAATGGTTATTCAAGTTCAGGTTTGGGGGCTCACGAAGCAGAAGTCGCTTACTCAAAAGAATTAGGTTTTAACGATTCAGAAGTTCAATTATTAAATCAATTAAGGTACTTTAGAAATGGTATTTTATACTATGGAAAAAGATTTGATAAAGAATATGCAGAAAAGATAGTTGAATTTGCAAAGAAGAAATTTAAAGTGTTCTTAAATAAATAAGTAATCTTTATTAACTGTATTTTGCTTATTTTTTTATAAAAGATTTCAAAAAGGGAATCAAAAAAGAGGTGATTGAGGTGGCTACTGAAAATTTAGATATTTTAAAACAATTAGTTGAAACTCTTGAAAAAGCAGAAACAAAGTTAGAAAAATCTTACAAAAAAGAAAAATATGATGATTTTAACAAAACAAAGAAGTTTATGTTGGAAACTCAACAAAAAATTTCAACATTAATAAGGAGATGAAAAAGATATGAAAACAAATAAACCCTACAGTCATTCGTCTCTCAAAGAAATGAATAGGAGAGCCAAATGAAAGGGACTGATAAATTTAAAATATTAAAAGAAACAATTTCTAAACAAAAAAAAGTAATAAAAGAACTTATTTCTTCAACAAATCATATTAAATCGGCAAGCCCTAGTGAAAGAGGCATGCTTGTAACCCACATAAAAAATCTTTACATTTCTTTAAACAAGTTTAACCAATCACTTCCTTCTGAATTAAATAAAATCCATTTAGTAAAAAAATTACCAAAAGAAAAATCTCCTGCTAAAGAAAAAACAAAGCTTTCTGAAAAAAAGTTAGCTAAAATGGAGGAGTTAAAGAAAAAAGCCTACAAACAAGAAAAAAAAGCTCCGTCTAAAAATAAAGGCATGGTTAGAAATTTAGGTAAGGCAGAAGGAATTAAAGACTTAAGAGACACTGGTTATGCAATAAAACCAAGACAAGAAATAGATAATGCTCCTGTTCCTAAACTCGCTCTTCCTAAAAAATCTTTTATTGAAATTCTTGGTTTTGAAAAAATATACAAGAAGGGGTGGTTAAAACCGGATCCTCTTGAAAAAGAAACAATCAGAAGAATAAAGAAAAGTCAGAAAACAGTTGTTATTAAAAAAGAAGAAAAAGCAAATCCTTTTGTTAAAAAAGCAAATGAAACTTTCTCAAGATTAGCAGATAATTTAGTTAAAAAAAATACATTTCCAAATTTAGAAGAGGATTTAATTAAAGCTAATTTAAGATTTACTCCAAAAGGATATGTTTCTGTTGTACTTTATTCAACATTAATTGCACTTTTTATTGGATTAGCACTAGCAATTTTTTTCTTAATCTTTAAAATAACTCCTGAACTTCCAATTATTCATCTCGCAGATGCAGCATTTGGAGTTAGATTTATAAGAGTAATTTGGATGCCCTTTGTTTTCCCTTTAATGACCCTCTTAATAATGATTACTTATCCTTCAATGGAAAGAAAAGCAGCAGAAAAAAAAATTAATGAAGAACTTCCTTTTGCAGCAATACACATGTCTGCTATTTCAGGTTCTATGATTGATCCAAGTAAAATATTTAATATTATATTATCAACAAATGAATATCCTGCACTTGAAAAAGAATTTATTAAATTAATAAATGAAATAAATATTTATGGTTTTGATTTTGTAAGTGCATTAAAATCATCTGCTAAAAGAAGTCCTAGTAAAAAATTATCAGAATTATTTAATGGTCTTGCAACTACAATTAACTCAGGTGGAGATTTGCCTGGATTCTTTGATAAAAGAGCTGAAACATTATTATTTGATCATGGTCTTGAAAAAGAGAAAAAAACAAAATCAAATGAAACATTTATGGACATGTATATTAGTCTTGTTATTGCAGCTCCAATGATTTTAATGATTTTGTTAATGATGATGAAAATGAGTGGGTTGGGGGTTGCTCTTAGTGCAAATATGATTACAATAATCATGGTTCTTGCAGTTACTGTGATTAATATAATCTTCCTAACTTTCTTACAATTTAGGAAATAAATAAAATAAACCTTTTGAAAAGGTTTCCAAACCAGAACATTAACATAAACGAACCTTTTGAAAAGGTTTCCAAACCAGAACATTAACATAAACGAACCTTTTGAAAAGGTTTCCAAACCAGAACAACAAAAAACAAAATGGAATTAAAAAAAGTACACGGAATAGGAATGGGAGTCGCAATAGTAATAATATTAGTTGCTTTGCTAGCATTTAATGGAACTCAATTTTTCTTTTTATTAATGGGGCTTGGAGTCTTATCTGGAACATCTCCTTTTGTATTCAGTATGATTCAAGAAAACAAAATAAATTTAGAAAAAGAAGGAATGTTCTTAGAGTTTGGGAGAAACCTTGTTGAAAGTGTTAAAACAGGAACTCCAATTAGTAAAAGTATAATTAATGTTAAAGATAGAAATTATGGTGTTTTGGCACCTCATATTCAAAAATTAGGAAACCAAATATCATTAGGTATTCCATTAAATTCTTGTTTATCTGTATTTGCAAAAGATGTTAAAAACAAAACAATTGCTCGTGCATTAACTTTAATTGGACAAGCAGAAAGAGCAGGTGGAAATATTGGAGAAATATTAGAAGCTGTTGCAGAAGCAGTAAGTACGGCTGATAAATTAAAAAAAGAAAGAAAAGCAGCAATATCTAATTTAGTTGTTCAAGGATATATTATTTTCTTTGTTTTTATGATAATTATTTTAGTTATGCAATTTCAAATATTGCCAATGGTTTCTGGTATTGCAGAAGTAGGAGCAGCAACAGGAGGGACTTTTGGAACAGAAGCAACAGGGGGAGGAGGACTTAGTCAAGAAGAAATTTCTGGGTCATTTTTGTATTTAATGCTTATTCAAGGGTTTTTTATGGGATTAACAATCGGTAAATTATCCACTGGACGTGTAAAAGGAGGAATAAAACACTCATTTACATTAATGATAATGTCATTCATGGTCTCACAAGCTGCAAACTTAATATTTTAAAATGAAAAACTGAAGAGGAAATACAAATGGAGAAAGGATACTACAAACCAAGAAAAACATTGATTAATAAATCAGATACAGAAAAGCAGCCTAATAAAAAAACTAAAACTCCCAAACCTAAAGTACCTTCTACTAATCCAAAAATTTCTCCAACTAAATCTAAAACAAAAGATGAACCTTATATTACTGGAGGATATTCAAAAAGAATAACTTATCCTATCGATAATGAAGTTTCTGGACTTCAAAAAGGAGGGGGGAAAATAGGAGGGTATGTTAAACCTAAAACAATGTCCCATAATCCAATGAAGAAAATTGTTTGGGTTCTTTTAGCTATTTTTGTTATTGCTATAATCTTTGCAATATTCTTTTTTACAGATTCCATTGATAAACTTAAAATTGGGGGAATAGGTTTGGATAGACAAGATTTGGAAATGAAAATCTCTAATGTTCAAATTGAAAAAGATTCTGTTGATTTGAAAATAGACATTGATGCAAAAGGAGAAGAATTAGTTGGAGTAAAAATCATTATAGATGATGGTGTTAATTTTGATGTCTTTAAAATTGAATTAACAAAAGAAGAAATTGAAAAAGGGGAAATACACTTAGATTTAATTGATGTTGATGGAGATAAAGTAACTAAGATATTAATTTCTCCTATTTTTGATACAAAAGAAAGAAAAGGTGTTGTTGGTTCTATTGAAGAAAGTTATATTCCACGAAAAGATGATTTTGTATCAAAAAAATATTCAAATAATTATGATGAACCACAAGATGTTAATTATCCTTATAATGGTTCTTCTCTTCAAAATCAGACACAAAACAATAATGGATTAAATCAAACATTGACTAATCAAATACAAAATCAATCAGGATTAAATCAAACGTTGAATAATCAAACAGACGACAATCAAAGTCAATTAGATCAATCTTTTTGTACTGATAATGACTTATTAGATTGTTATAAAGAAGTTGTTTACCAATACAATACTTGCTCAAACATTTGGATAGCAAAACAAGAATGCACTTCAGAAGAATTATGTATGATAAATAGGTGTATTCCTAGAGAAGAAATTGTTCCTGAGTGTGGAAATGGTATTTTAGAAGTAGGAGAATATTGTGAAGAAGGAAACTTAGTTGGAGAAACTTGTGAAAGCTTTGGATATATTTCAGGAACATTAACATGTAATCACAGATGTGTTTTTGATTTAAGAGATTGTTTAGAACCTGAAATTGATTGTGTTAGTAATGCTTCTTCAGCATGTTATGATGGAAATGTTCATTGGTATGATTCTTGCGATGTAAGAGGAGAAATTAAAGAAGATTGTCAAGTAGATTGTGATGATTCACAAGGTGAAGCAGGATGTTTATGTCTTTGTGCTTCTGACATGGATTGTGTCCAAGGAAATATTTGTGAAGAATGTATGTGTGTTCTAGAAGTGATTAATGAACCTTGCTGGTTTATAGAAAATAATCAATGTCAAGATGGAGCAGATGAAGTTACTTGTGATAGAGATATTATTCATACTAGTTTAGAAGCATGCGAACAAGATTTAATTCCTGAAGGATGTTTTCCTTTAGAAATTGAAACATACCATTGTATAAAAATTGAAGAAAATGATCCTGGTTATAATACTATTATTCAAGGAGAAACTACTTGTGGACACTGTATAAATAGCAACCCAGGAGAAGTAGTTATCTCTGGTACTGATTATTATTGTAAATGTCCAATTCCTGCGGGAGTATAATTTTTTTTTCAAATAATTATATTTAATAATCCAAATCCTTTTAAACAATAAATCAATTCTAAAAATATGTTACTAGGACTTGTTGGAAAACCCTCAGTAGGAAAAAGTACGTTCTTTAAAGCTGCGACACTAGCAGAAGTTGATATTGCTTCTTATCCATTTACAACAATAAAAGCTAATCATGGTGTTGCTTATGTTAAAGTGGATTGTATTGATAAGGAATTTAATGCCCAATGTAATCCAAATCATGGATTTTGTTTAAAACACAATAGATTTGTTCCTGTTGATTTAATGGATGTTGCTGGTTTAGTTCCAGGTGCTTCAAAAGGAAAAGGATTAGGAAATAAATTCTTAGATGATTTACGTGGTGCTAATATGTTTATTCAAATAGTGGATTGTTCTGGTGAAACAAATGCAGAAGGAAAACCACTAGGAAAAGATCAGAATTACGAAGTTTGGGAAGATGTTGTTTTTTTAGAAAAGGAATTAGATAATTGGTATTATAATTTACTTGTTAAGGCTTGGAAAGCATTTGCAAGAAAAGCAGAACTTGAGAAAACTAAATTTACAGCAGCAGTTACAAAACAATTTTCTGGTTTAAAGGTTACTGAAGAACAAATAAAAGCCGTATTGAGAAAAGCTAATCTTCCTGAAAAGGCCTCTACTTGGGATAATGAGCAATTAATGAAATTTGCATCTGAATTAAGAAAAGAAAGTAAACCAATGATTATTGCTGCGAACAAAGTTGATGTTGAAAATGGAGAAGAAAACTTCAAAAAATTAAAAGAAAAATTTCCAGATTATTTGGTTGTTCCTTGTAGTGCTGATTCTGAATTAGCATTAAGGCAAGCTGCTAAAGCAGGTTTAATTGAATACATTCCTGGTGAAAAAGATTTCAAAATATTAAAAGATTTGAATGAAAAACAAAAACAAGCACTGAATAAAATTAAAGAAAATGTTCTTCAAAAATATGAATTTGGAACAGGAGTTCAAAAAGTCTTAAATTCAGGTGTTTTTGATTTACTTAAATATATTGCAATTTTTCCAGCAAGTGCAAATAAATTAGGAGATAGTAAAGGAAATATTTTACCTGATTGCTTTTTAATGCCTCCTGGAACAACTGCACAAAACTTTGCATACTACTTACATACTGATTTTGGTAAGAATTTTATTAAAGCTATTGATGCGAGAAATAAAATGGCTTGGGGTAAAGAACACAAATTAAAACATAGAGATGCATTGGAGATTGTTACAAGATGAGTGAAGAAGAAAAACAAAATGGAAAATGTGAATGTTATAAAATTGATGGAGAATTGACAAAAATTGGGGATGTTTTTAAACAATTAGAAACAATCGCTATGACTAGTAGTGCAGATGTATTTGAAATAAAAGATGGAAAAGAAATTGTAGATGTGAATTATGTTCCTTGGGCAAACAAACCTTCTACTAATTTACTTGAATGTCGTAAAGATTGTGGAGACTATTTTTTATGGAATCAACATTTTGGTGAATATAATTTATATTCAGAAGATCAAATTAGAGTTCAAAGATACCAAACAGATTTAAATAGAAAGGATATGCAAATGATTTTTAGAAATTTAGATTCAGGAATAGTTCCCATTCAAGAAATAGATCAATATGTTGATCTCGCAACAAAATCAAGAAACCGTAAAAAACCCTTGGTTAATTTTAAGGATATTTTTTCAAGTGTTAACAACTATTTTCGAAGAAAAGCTAGTTAATTAATATTGGTTGAATATCTAAAAAACAAAGAAAGTTAATTTTAAAAACTATTAATTCTGTTTTATCTGCTATGTCAGCAGAAATACATAAAGAAAAGCCAAAAACATGCGAAGAATGTGATGGTAGGTGTTGTAAGTATATTGCAATTGAAATAGATGTTCCTGAAAAATTAGAAGATTTTGAAGATATTAAATGGTATGTTTGTCATAAAAATGTTCATGTTTATGTTGAAGAAGATGGGAGTTGGAATGTTGAATTCATAACTCCTTGCAGACATTTAGATGAAAATAATCATTGCACATATTACAAAAAAAGACCCCAAATATGTAGAGAGTATAATCAAGAGGAATGTCATTTTCATAATGAATATGCTGAAGTATTTTCCTTTAGAAAAATTCAAGATGTAGAAGAATACATTGAAAAGATATTTAATAAGGAATTACATAAGATTCCTGAAAATGACTAAAATTAAAGTAAAAATTCACCCTAACTCTTCAAGGGAAGAAGTTGTTCAAATTAAACCAGGAGAATTCGAAGTTTGGGTTAAAGAAACTCCTTTGGAAGGAAAAGCCAATGTTGCTTTGGAAAAGATTTTAAAGAAGCATCTCAATAAACAGTGTAAGATTGTTTTTGGATTTAAATCTAGAAAAAAGGTTGTTGAAGTTCAAGAATAAAATAAATTAAAATGAAATATGAAGAAGCAGAAGACTTACAAGAAATTGCAGATGAAGTATCTAGGATGTTATTTCCTCATGTTGTTATTGAAAGAGTTAAATGTTTTAGAAGTTACGGAAGTTCTGCAAAAGGAACAATTGCTAGATGTCATGCTCTAGGAAAATTAATGCAAAAGGCAATTGGTGTTAAGGCTTATTATGCATTAGAATTTATTTGTCCTAGATTTGATAAGCAAAGTAAAGAAGATCAAGTTAAAACAATAATTCATGAACTAATGCATGTCCCAAAAACATTTGGAGGTGGATTTAAACACCATAATTGGGTTACTGAAAAAAATGTTAATCTTCATTACAAAACTTATGTTGCAAAGAAAGATGATAGAGAAAAAATAAAAAGTTGGTTTGGGTAATTAATCCTCGGTAAAACAACAATATTTATTAACACATAATTCTTACACATATTAATGGCAAATAAACCTTTTGAAAAGGTTTCCAAACCAAAACTTTACCATAAACGAACCTTTTGAAAAGGTTTCCAAACCAAAACTTTACCATAAACGAACCTTTTGAAAAGGTTTCCAAAAATAAAATGAAAAGAGGAAAAGAATTAAGTGATAAGACTAAGAATGTAATTTCTGTTTTTGCTATTGTTGCTGTAGCATCATTTCTTTTTATTTACTTATTCTTTTCAACTAATTTATTTAATTTTGATGCAGAAGGCATGGCACGAATTCAAAAATTAGATCAAGGTCTTGATGTTGAAATTCCCAATGTTGTAATTGGGGGGGAAGATGATATTAAAGCAAAAAAAGGAGATATTGTAATTCCTATTATTCCAATAAATCCTTCTGACTTGCAAAATATTGCTCATCCTGATTATCCTGATTTTTTTGAATCTTATAATACTAATATTAATAATAATGTTCTTACAATTTCTGATACTATTATTTACAACACAGGTTATTATAGTGCTAATGGTGGTGCTTGGGCCTCATACAATTTACAAGGGAATGCTTACACTTCTGGTTCTCCTTGGTTATTAGATTCTGCTACTTCTAATTTACCTTCTATACTTAGTACTGGGGGTCCGCATTATGTTCTTGTTTATTCTTGTAGTCTTGTAAATAATGCTTGGGATTGTCATGAGAATAAGTGGCAGTTGAATATAATGAATGATAATTCAAACCCAGACCCGGATCCAATTACTAAAGAAACTTCTATTTGTTTAAGTTGTGATGATGGAGGATGTTCTTGTACTAGTGATGAAAAATGTTCCCCTCAAGGTGTTTGTTTATTAGATGTTGGAAACCACAATACTTACTTTGTTTCTCCTAGTGGTAGTAATGGAGGTTCTGGTTCTTATGGTAGTCCCTGGGGAACATGGGATTATGCTTTTGACAGATTAAGTCCAGGAGATATTCTTTATATGAGGGGTGGAGAATGGAGACCCTCAAGCTATGGAAGTAGACCATATATAACAAGTAGTGATGTTAGTGGAACTCCTTCTAATCCTATAAGAATTTTTAATTATCCTGGTGAAGTGCCTGTTCTTAATGGTGAAGCAATTTCTCCTGTAATGTATAACACAGGGCTTCGTTTAAGTAGTTCAAAGAATCTTCATCTTAAAGGATTCACTATAATGAATGTAAAACAAGTTGTTTCTAGTTCAGATCAACAACCTTCCATTGGTATTCAATGTAGTGCTTGTGAAAATATTATTTATGAAAATCTTATTATTCGTGATATAGAAGGACGAGGAATTGAACATGCTGACTGGCACAGTAGATCCGGAAAAGATGTTTCTTATTTTATTAACACTGATGTTTATAATTTATTTACTCCTTATGAAGGTAGTCCTGGAAATGCTGCTGATGCAATTATAGCTAGTGTTGATGCTACAGATGAGATTTATTTTTATGGGGTTCGAACTTGGAACTTTGCTGATGATGGGGTTAATGGGGGAGGCAACGGTGCTTTTTTCCATGTTAAAAATTCTTGGTCTATGTCAAGTAAAAAATATTTTGGATTGTCAAGTGCATGGGAGATTGAAGGCCATCCTTTTAAATTTGGAGGGACATACACTTCTTCAGTTCCTGGTTATAGCATTGGGGGGGAACCCTTTTTGATAATAGAAAATAGCATAGGTGCTAATAGTGTTGGCAGAGGAATGCAAAATAATAATAATCTTAGATCTAGAGAAATGCCGAACAATGCCTTGATACGTAATAACCTTCTTTATCAAGTAGGATTGGGCAATAGGGGTTCTGCTAGTTATTATGAAGATGTTGGAGGAACTTCTTATCCTCATACTTCAGATTATAAAAATAACATTGATCTTAAGGGTTCTTCTACTAATCAAGAGATTAGTATTAAAGATTCTTCTCATAGTTATAATTCCTGGGATTCTGGTGTAACAGCTACTGACTCTGATTTTATCAGTCTTGATTATTGGGAACTTTTTAATACACCAAGAAAACCAGACGGGAGTTTGCCTGATGTTAGTTTTGGTCACCTTGCTCAGGGCAGTGATTTAATTGATGCAGGAACAAGAATTCCTGGATATCACTGTAATAGTCCTGGTTATCAAACAGGATGTAGGGTTTGGTATGGTGCTAATCCTGATTTAGGCCCTTTTGAGAGTAATTACTAATCTTAATTAAAATTATAAACTGTTTTTAATTATTATTGTAATGAACCTTTCAAAAAGGTTCCCAAACCAGAACTATGAAAAAAGGGAAAAAATTCAACTTCTCAAAAATACCTGAACTAAAAAAAGTAGAAACAATTGGGCAAGAAGCCAGGGGTTTAATGTTTAGACGAAAGAAAAAAGCTCGAGCTTTGTTGTTTGAATTTTCAAAACCTGTTAATCTTAAGATGCACTCCTTATTTGTTGGATTTAGCTTTTTTGCAATCTGGCTAGACAAAGACAACAAAGTTATTGGAAAGAAAATTATTAGGCCTTGGAGATTGTCTGTTGGTCCAAAGAAACCTTTTAAAAAATTAGTTGAAGTTCCAATCAATGATTTTTATCGACGAGAAATTCATGATTTATTAAAGCTTGATTAACTCTAGACGAGAAGTCAGAAAAGTTTATAAAGAAGAGAGGCTTTGAAAAATTACTAATAATCAAAAGGAGGTAAAAAAAAGAGATGGGAAAAATAATTGCTAAGAACATTGTCAATAGAAAGTCTGGTTACCTTTATTATGTAGATGGTAAGGGAAACGTATGCGAGGCTAAGATGGCAAGAGGCGGTAAGAAAAAGAAGAAAGCAGCAAAAAAGAAGGTTGTTAAGAAGAAAGCCGTTAAGAAGAAAGTTGTTAAGAAAAAGAAGAGAAGATAAATAAGTTTATTTGTTTTTTTTATTTTATCTTTTTCAATAGTTTTATATATTTAATTTAATAATTTAATTCATGGTTAATAGAGGTGATAAACGAGGCTCTCACGTGGGGGTTGTTATATCTTTTGCAATATTTATAACATTTGTAATTTTTCTTTACACTATGGCTCAGCCTACTCTTCAAGTAGACCAAAGAGAAGAAACACTGATGCCTTTTCTTGAGAAAGTACTTATTGAAAATGCTTCAGCAACATTAACAACAATAACTGTAAACATTACTAACAATGTTGTTGATCCCTGTATTCAATTGGATAATCTTGCTAATACATTTGGAATTGATAATAGAATTTTTGTTTGGAACCAAGAACAAGAATTAACTGAGAGTGGATTAAGCACAATTACAAATAATGTAAGAATAAATCGTTTAGATAGTAATGATGATTTTTTCAAGATTTATTATTCAGAAGAATTCCCATATATGGGTACTGGGGGAGCTTGGTCTTGCCAACCAATGACAGAAGGAAATGATTATGATTTAGGAATTACTAAAGTTGATAAATATGTTTTTGAATCAAAAGTGTTTGAGTTACTTGATGCCCATGTTCTTTGGTATGAAGATTTTAAAAGTGATTTGGGAATTCCAAGAAGTTTTGAATTTGGTTTTGGAATAATTTATAATAATGGAAGTATTAGGGAAACAGAAAGTATTAATATTTCTAAGAATATTTATATTCAAGATATTCCTATACAATATGTAAATGCAAATGGGCAAATTGAAAGTGGATTTTTTAGATTAAAAACTTGGTGATAATAATGAAGCGTGGTTTATTAAAAAAGAAAAACAAAAAAGCATGGGTGAAAATGATAGAAGTTTTCATATCTATAGTATTAATTGCAGGAGCTTTTGTTTTAATTCTAAATAAAAATGTATTTACAGGGGAAGTAACTCAAGAAGTAAATAATAAAATAGATTACATTATTAAAACAATTCAACTAAATGATTCACTTCGAGAAGAAATCCTAGATGCAAGCTTGCCTGTTGAATGGAGTGATTTTGTAGGTTCTGGATTAGGAAATACTAGAACAGAAATAATTTCAAAAACACCTCCAAATTTAATTTGTGAAGCCAAAGTTTGTGCATTAAATGATGATTGTTTAAATTCAAATGCGCCAACAGACAGAAATGTTTATTCAAGAGTAGGATACATTTCTGCTGATTTAGATACTTACTCACCAAGACAATTAAAAATATTTTGTTGGAGGAGATAAAAATGAAATTTAAATTTTTACCACACACAGCAGACATAAAGTTTCAAGCTTGGGGAAAAACAATTGAAGAAGTATTCGAAAACTCTGCACTTGCACTTTTTAATTCTCTTACTCATAAAAAAGTCAAATCTAAGAAAAAAATAGTAGTCAGAGCAGATGGAAATGATTTAGAAGGTTTAATGTATAATTTTTTAGAAGAATTTTTATTTTTATTAGATAGTGAGAATTTTATTGGCTCAAAAATAGATGAAGTAAAATTAGACAGAGAAAAATTTACTATTTTAGCAAAAGTTTCTGGAGATTGTTTTAAAGGAAATGAATATGAGATATCCCATATCAAAGCTATAACTTATAGTGATATGGAAATAACACACCTTCCAGATAGGTGGACTGCCCAAGTTGTTTTGGATGTATAATATAAAAGAACAAGAAATTAACTAACAGATAACTAATTAAGCAAAGGAAAAATAATTACAAAGAATAAAAATCTAAACACAAAAACAATATAAAATAAAATTATCTCTTATTTATAAGATAATAAATTAATGCAGTTAATATGCTGAATAATATTGCTAAGATAATCCAAAGAACTTTCTTTCCTGTAGTCATCTTTTTTTGGTTTGCAGCAACATCATAAATTACCCAAACAGCACACGCAAGTGCAATAAGACCAATAAGTCCACCGCTAAATAACGCCATTTAAACCTCCTTTTGATTATTTTACTTATTATATCCTTGGAAAAGAATACTTTTAAAGGTTAGTTATCTTTTTGAAATAACAAAATAATACCAGATAAACAAAAGGTATTTAAAATGAAACTTCTTTAATAACCTATGATAGATGATAAAAACCTTGCCATAATTCACTCTTATCTCTGTGGAGATGGGTATGTTATAAAAAATCCAAAAACTCAAAAACATAAATATTACCGAATTGGTTTTAGAAACAACAATCTCATTTTATTAAAAGATTTTCAAAAAAGATTTGAAAAAGTATTTGGTTTAAAACCAAGATTAGTTGAAGGAGAAAGATCTGAAGTAGGTTCAAGAAAAATTTATGAAAAATTGACAGAACAATTTGGTTCCTTCTATTCTAGGGAATGGCAAGTTCCAGAATTAAAAAAAGAATTATCTAATTTTTGGTTAAGAGCTTTTTTTGATTGTGAAGGTTGGGTTTATTGTAAAAGCAGACAAAATAGACACATTGGGCTAGATTCAATAAATGAGAAAGGGCTTGATAGAATAATTCTTGAACTAAATAAGTTGGGAATAAAAACTATTAAAAAAGAAAATAAAAAAAGAGGCATGTTTAGGATTCTTATATATGGGGAAGAAAATTTAAAAAAATTTAAAAAAGAAATTGATTTTTTACATCCCAATAAAAAAGAAAAATTGAAAGAGGTTCTAAATGATTTTGTCAAATACGAATGGATATTTCCAAAAAATGAAAAAGAGTGTAAGGTATTTGTTGAAAACAAATTAAGGGAGAAAATAAGGATTAAAAAGCCATATTATCTGAGAATAATTTCAAATGAAAACTTAAATTTAAAAAAACTTAAATTTTACATCAAAAAATTTTATGGGGTAGAATCTAGATTATATGAGTGTAAAAATGGGCTTGGAAAAACATATTATGAGCTAAATATAAACAAAAAAGAGGACATAAAAAGGTTACTAAAACTACATATTATAGATAATATACTATAAAATATTAAAAAATTATAAAATGTTTAAAGAAAAATTGAAAAAAATATCAGAAAATATTTATGAAATTCCTCAAGAAGGAGATATGAATGTACCTGGAAGGATATATTTTTCTGATGAAATGATAGAACATGTTGAGGAAGATTCTTTGAAACAAGTAGTAAATGTGGCTAAATTACCTGGAATTATTAATCAATCGATTGGTCTTGCAGATATGCACGTCGGCTATGGTTTTCCAATTGGAGGTGTAGCTGCTTTTGATATGAAAAAAGGAGTAATAAGCCCTGGAGGAGTTGGTTATGATATTAATTGTAGTGTTAGATTGCTTAAAACAAACCTTAGTAAAAAAGACATTATTGACAAACAAAAAGAAGTTATGGGAATGTTAAGCAGAAAAATACCTTCTGGTGTTGGGAGGGGAAGTCCTTATCAAATTAAAAAAAGTGATTTTATTAAAATTCTAGAAAAAGGAGCTCCTTATATGACAGAATTAGGAGATAAAATTAAAGAAGACTATCTTCATACGGAAGAGGGAGGGGTAATGAAAGATGCAGATGTTTCAAAAGTTTCTGAAAAAGCAATCAGAAGGGGAATTGGGCAATTGGGAACGTTAGGAGCGGGGAACCATTTTTTAGAAGTTCTTTTTGTTGATGAAATTTTTGATGAGGAAGTTGCAAAGACTTTTGGCCTTAAAAAAAATCAAGCAGTTATTATGATTCATTGTGGTTCTAGAGGGTTTGGACATCAGGTTGCTTCTGATTACATCAAAGCAATGGAACAAGAAACAAATCTAAAGGAGCTTCCAGACAGGCAACTTGTCTATGCACCAATCAACAGCAAGCTTGGAAAAGATTACTATGGAGCAATGTGTTGTGCTGTTAATTTTGCTTTTGCAAACAAACAACTGATAACAAATTGGGTAAGGGAAGAATTTACAAGATTATTTCCAAAATCAAAGATTGATGTGGTGTATGATATTTGTCATAATATTGCAAAGTTTGAAGAACACATCGTAGACGGTAAAATGCGAAAAGTTTGCGTTCATAGAAAGGGAGCAACTAGAGCATTTGGACCAGGAAGAAAGGAAATTCCTGAGAAATATAGGAAAGTTGGACAACCTGTTTTAATTCCAGGAACAATGGGAACCTCAAGTTATGTTCTTGTTGGAACTAAAAAAGCAGAAGAGATGACTTTTGGAAGCACTGTTCATGGAGCAGGAAGAGTCATGGGAAGATCCCAAGCAATAAAAACAATTCAAGGAAAAAAAGTAAAACAATCTCTAAATGAAAAAGGAATCCTAATCTCAAGTTCAAGCAGCAAAAGTATTGCAGAGGAAGCACCAGAAGTTTACAAAGATGTTGAAGATGTTGTTCAAGTAGTGCATGATTTAGGAATAAGTAAGAAAGTTGCTAGGTTGAAGCCTTTGGTGGTGGTTAAGGGTTAAAGTAATTTATTAAACAAGTCATCCAAAAGGATTGTTGCCTTCTCGGAATCAGAATATTTATCTTTATATTTTTGATAACTTTTTTTTATAAGCTCATTTATTTCTTCGAAACTCTTTCCTTCTTTCGCTTCTCCATAAAACCTAAACTTAATTATTTCTGGTAAAAATAAAGATAGCCCATCCGAGTACCTAAAAAACTCTCCTTCTTTTGTTTTTGGTTTTGAAGAAGAACCATGATTCAAGATACAATCAAGCTCTATTTCGTCTAAATCAAAATCTTGCTTCAAGATTTCAATACTCTTTTCAGCATGACCCTCTTCTGAAATTACTTTTCCAACATCATGAACCCAAGCCAAAGCGAATAATTTATTTTTATCTATGCTGGGATCTTCTATGAGAATGTCTAATATTTTTATAATTCCTTCAGAATGTAAAACATTCCACCGATAATAAAGTTCTGGAAGTTTTTCTTTAAATTTCTTTAAAGCATATTCTTTTGAGTTTTCTATAGTCAGCCTTTCCATTTTAAGTGGTTATATCCCGAGATTGAAATATAAATAGATTTCCATTAAAAAAAACCCATTCAATATTCTGGGGCTTTCCAAAAATACTTTGGATTTTCTTACCTGAATTAAAGTAATTTATTAAACTCTTCATAATAAGGTTTAAACCTATAAATCTCATAAAATATCTTTTCAAACTTTTCTTTAGAATTCAAATCTTTCAAACCCTCCAATAATTTCATAAATTTTTCTTTTCCATGTTTTTCAATTAAAACTTGAACCGCAAATCCACTCTCACTATAAATTTCCTTTCCACCTTTATCATAAAAATCTAGAAAGTTTCCAAACTTATCTGGTTTCTTTTTAAAGTTATTTTGACCAGAAAGATAAATACAAACCCCTTCATTAAGCCACATTGGTTTAACATAAGAATATTTGCAAAAAATTTCCAAAAATAAATGTGCTAACTCATGTTTTATTGTTGAAGAGTATTTTTCATCTGAATATTTATGGCAACTCTCTTTTTCATAATTTTTTCTATCCAAAAGATATATTGAATGGTCGCCCATTCCTGCCCAAGCAATAACCCAATCTTCAGTTTTTTCGTTTTTTAATTTATTTATTGTTCTTCTGTCAGGGACAATTATCACCGATGGTTTTTTCTTAACCCAATTGATCCCAAAAAAATCATTCAATTCTTTCATTGATTTCTCATAAATATCTTCGATAAATGGATCTTTTTTAGAGTTTATTTCGAATATCATGTTTTGGAAGGGGTTTGGTTGTTTATTTAATTTTTTATTTTTTGATATATTTGTTTAGGAATTTTTCCTATAATTCCAATTTCCCTGGTCAAACAATGCATAGAATCGAATAAGACCACCACAAATGAACTTAACCAATCTTTCTTATCATATCCTTT
>SDBV01000437.1_pt1 | contig 60050 bp, 39 predicted proteins | sample 2277081 | NCBI WGS metagenome assembly SDBV01 (sample SAMN10402039, study PRJNA504765) | marine sediment metagenome | isolation source: marine sediment core GS10_PC15, 223 cmbsf | place: Arctic Ocean: Southern Knipovich Ridge | collected 2010
TCCGATGGCGGATCTTACTTTCTTAACCAGGCCCATTGAGAATTTGGGGTTTTTCTGTGGGGTAGTGATGCCGATAGAAGACAATGACGGAATGGCGATGTGCATCCCCACTTTGATACTATCAGGAGAACTGAGAATATCACTGTTGGCCTTGAATATTTTCTCGATCGTGTCCCTTTTGTTGCCCCACTGAGAGCCATAAAACCTCTTTGCGATCACGGCAAGATTGTCGCCGGACTCAACGATGTAAGTCTGCGTTTTTTTGCCGGCTTTTACGAATTTTTCCTGGCGCCTGTCAGCGGCGATCTCTGTTACCTTGCCGGGAAGTTTTGATCGGTAACGTACTTCTGTAAAGTTCTTCGGTGGAAGGGTTTCTTTCCTGGCGATGTGGAGGGGCTGGGTCGTTTCGATGGTTTCAACGGCTTGTTCGGCTTTGTGGCCGAGCAATAGCGAAGGATTGTCGTCGGTTGTAATGGAGTTAGAGATCGTTTCGTTTGCCTGAGCCTCTTTGTACATATCCGGCAAACCATTGATAAGAAAGGCGATTATGGCAATAAATGCCAGTCCCAATAAAAGACCGATTTTCGCATCAGAGGTCATTTTCGAACTCCTTTTCGATATATTCTATATTCGTTTTGCTATTCTGAGTTTTGCACTTCTTGCCCTTGGGTTCTGACGGGCCTGGTCTCTGGACGCCGTCAGCGGTTTTTTTGTAATTATCTCGTACAGGGCATCCTTTGCATTCTGTTTGAAATCTTCTTTTACGATCTTGTCCTCAAGACTGTGAAAACTTATCACGGCAACAGTTCCGCCTTGCTTTAACATATCCGGCACAGCAGCGAGAAACTCCCTCAGGCTACCGAGTTCGTCATTTACGGCAATCCTCAAAGCCTGAAATGTTTTCGTAGCAGGATGTATCTTGCTCCTTCTTCCATGTGCGGGCTGATTCAATGCCCGGCATATTATCATAGCCAGTTGACCGGTCGTCCGTATCGGCTGGGTCCTTCGATGCTCAACAATGAAACGAGCGATCCTTCTCGAAGCCCTTTCCTGGCCAAATTGGTATATCAGGTCGGCAAGGGCCTTTTCGTCTATCTTATTGACAATATCGGCGGCTGTCTTTCTTCTTCTGCTGTCGAGCCTCATGTCGAGCGGCATATTCTCCTGAAAACTCAGTCCCCGCTTGGGGTCGGTTAACTGCCCGGAACAGAAGCCGAGGTCCGCCAATATAAGATCGACCTTTTCAATACGGTTGCTTTTGGCTACCTTGGCGAAGTGCCTGAAATTTTCCCGCACAAGGCAGACTTTGCAACTAAGGTCGTTTAATTTCACTTGGGCCCTTTTGATGCAGTTCTCATCAACGTCCAAACCTAATATTAATCCCTCAGGGCCCAGTGTGCTACCGAACAGTTCGCTATGACCTCCATATCCTACGGTCACGTCAACCATTATCCCATCCGTGGGCAAACTTATCTGTTCGATCAATGTTTCCGCTAATACCGGTATATGTTCGTTCGGCGAATTATCATTATCCATTTTCACCGATCCAGTTTCCATTGATAGCGGTTAACTCAACGCCGATATCATCTCGCAACAGGCCAATTCCTCGGCTTGAGGCGAGAATGTTATCCCATCAAACATGCTGGACGTTCTCTTTAGCCTTTCAAGTCGCTCGGCAAGAACGGCGACGGAAGATAAGGTATCTTCGTCAATTGCTCTTTGGCCGGAAAGGCTTTCGCTAACCACCTTAAAATGATCCCGTTCGTTATACATTTGGTTTTCTCCTTAAAGATCCATCTCGCGGCTTTGCCTTTGCAGTACCGCTTGCCTTGCCTGCATCACCTGCGCTTGATACTGGCTAAGGTTATCCGAAAGATATTTTTCCCAATCCTGTGAGTTCCATAACTCAATATGATCCCTGACTCCAACTAAGGTGAGATTGCCTGTGAGCTTAACCCTCTTACGCAGCTTCTCACCTAAAAGCAATCGCCCCTGTCGATCCAGCTCTACCTTGCTGGCCAATGCGAAGCTTAACCTCTCAAAGGCTACGGCTTCGTCCGGGGCGGCCATCCCTGGCGCACCGACAAGGACAATCTCTTTAAAATACTTTTCCGGGTAGAGACACAGAATTCCATTTGCTCCCATCACAAGATAGAAGTTGCTGCCATGCTCTTCGGCATCGATCTGGCTTCTGAGCTTATTCGAGACAAAGAGCCTGTTCTTGTCGTCAAGCGTATGTTCGTATTCACCTGTTAGCATTAGCATGACATATATCCCACTTGTATTCCACTCAGCTACCCATGTATGGGAAACTTTACCACTTTTCCCCACCAAGTCAAAAACAAAATCTGATTTTTTTAAAAAAATTTTGACTTTTTCGATTTCCGAAAGGTACAAAACCGGACCTAAAACATATAATAGCACGATATATTGTGAATTCCTCCGGTTGCCTTCTACATATTGTGGCTGGTCGTAAGGCGAATATTTGAGCAAAAAAGTGCAATTTTTTTATTTTTTTTGTGCAAACCGGGTCAGTCTCGTGACATGTTAGAAGATTTATGACACTTCCGGAAAATGTAACCATGAAAATGACATGTGGAAAATGAGAAAAAGTAAGCTCTCTAAGTTCAGATGCATTAACCGAAAATACCATTATAGTCTCCGAGCATCTGGGCTTTCCCCGTTTATTAATTGTCTCAATGTACGTTTTTTGACATTTGACTTTAAGTATCCCTCGTCTATTTGCCGATAATAACCTCGTGTATCTATACATAATTGCGTTTTTTATTGAAAAGGTATGGCTGTGGAACCGTTTCTTTCATTTGTAGGCGGATGTGAGTTCTCGCATCTGATCGAAGAGCTTCTGAGTGATCCGCAGAAGTATTTTAGATTCAGGTGCTCGCATAGTTTTCAAGATTCCGACGAGGTAGACGCCTATACATATGTGATGGAAAACGCGGATGCAATTATCGCTGAAAAGCCTGATGCTGTTATCATCTCGCAAGTCGTTGCGTTTCGAAGTATAATGCACTCAATTCAGCATAACTCTGCTTCTACCAAAGAGCAGCAGGATGAGCGTTTATCTGAAATTGTCAGTCAGTGCGAAACGATAATAGAGAAACTATCATCTCTTAAAGTTCCAATTATCCTTCAGATCTTACCGACTGCGAGAGTCAATATGCTCAACAGATTCAAGCCGAATCCGGCGATATATAATGAGCCGCAAATGTTCAGCAAATATTATAACGCAACGCAAGAGCTTGCAGTTAAGTATCCGAACTTCTACGTTATGGACCTTTCAAATGTGTGTGCTATTAACGGATACTGGAACACACTAAGTCGATACGATCCTCCGTGGCATCAGCACGTTGGATCATCAACTGGAAATATTGCCAGAGAATTTATGCATTGGATCAACTACGCTCTGCGAAGGACAAAAAAAGTTAAGTGCATAATCTGCGACCTTGATAATACGATGTGGGGAGGAGTCATTCGTGATGTGGGTGTTGAGAATCTTGAAGTCCGTCGGACGACCGAGAGATTTCGCTGGAACGTTCTGCACATTCTACATGTACGAGGAATCATGATCGGTTTTATCAGTAAGAACGATCCCTATCTGGCAGACGATATAAATTCTTTTATCAAAGAGTTTCTCGGGCCCATTAAGCCTGTGTGCCTTGAGCTTAGCTGGGACGATAAGTGGCAGGTGCTCAAGAATGTACAAGAGCGGCTCAATATCGGAATGGATTCCATCTTTTTCATTGACGACAATAAATTCGAGCGTGATCAGATGAAGGCTATGCTGCCGGAAGTAAGGGTCGGCGACGAGAACATCTTTGAAGAGCTGCTTTACATGTCAGAGCTGCAGCCGGAATTCGTAACCAGTGAAAGCAAAAACAGGAGCAAGTACTACATACAGGAAGTAAAGCGGCAAAAGGCCTCAGCGTCAATGTCTCGCGAGGATTTTCTCAAACAGTGCGAGTATAAGATAAAACTTAAACGGGCCGAACTCTTCGATGTGAACCGAATAACCGAGCTTGTCCAGCGAACCAATCAGCTCAATACTTCTATAAAACGCTATACCAAAGAAGATGTCATCGCAATGGGCAGCGACGGAGAGCACGATATTTTTGTGGCACACGTCTCCGATAAGTTTGGCGATTACGGACTTGTCGGCGTTTGTATCAGCCAGTATGCCGGCGAAACATACGAGATCGACACACTATTGTTCAGTTGCAGGATTATGAGCAGAGGTGTGGAAAATTATGTTTTGACGACAGTCCTGACATACGCAAAGCAGCAGGGATTTAAGCGGGCTGTACTTCGTTTTCATAAGGGACCGAAGAATGACGGCATGCGAAAGATACTGGAAAAGAATAACTTCTCTGAGTTTGAAAACAGCGATGAGGAAGTCGTTTACGGCCTGGATATGGAGACAACGCAAATAAACACCCTGCCCGAATGGTTTACGGTCGAGGACCAAGCAGTGATTGCGAGTTAGTTGAATTTACTGGCAACCGGGCGCATAGGTCCATCATGGAATAACTGGGGAAGAGTGTTTATTATTCGGCCCTTTCTGCTATGGTCAATGGACTTTTTTGGCTTGGTGACAGCGGATTAGGGCGAAAACAGGCAATTCAGCATATCATAGACACACAAAAAGCGTAAATATTGGGCTTGAATTGGGCGGTATAATCTGTACAATGGCCTTATTGGATGTTTAGCAGCTATGCATTTTTTTTGGCATGAATCTTTAAGGAAATTGAAATATGAGACGAAAATTGGCTCTGGAAATATTGTTAGTAGTGACCTTTCTTTTATATGCCGGCTGTGGAAGATTTGCCAGGAAAAGCAAACCTATCGAGGGCGCTAAAGTGGTGGCGGTCCAAAAGGGACATCTTCTTGCCGATGCGACGGTTATGTTCTTCGATGAAGATATGAGTCCTTATTACACTCAGCAGCAACATAATATAGGACCAGAAGATAATTCTATCACGGTAACTGCTGACGAGCCGGAGGGAGCCGTCAAGTGTCAATTGTCCGGCGATGCGTTTACCGTTACCTCCGGGGGCGTATCTTCAACTCGCTCGCAGACGATCTGCGGGCGGAATATCCTGCGTGCCATCGGGACGTGTTTTTCGGCTGGGGCCGGTTACATACCCGCGAGTTTTGTCGAAAGCGAGAAGCCTGTAAAATATGAGGGTAAGTGGTACCGAACGTTGGTTTCATCTGGACAAGGGAACAAAGGCCTAAATCTTACCCTTTACAAAAGTGTAAGCACCAAGAGAATCGAAATGGTTAATGTTGAGGACACCTCGGATGGCTCAAGGCTGCTGGCGATAGGGTATAATCAGCGGTGGGTAAAAAAGCTAAGCAGATCGTTCCCTACGAAAATAGATATCTTCGGCATTGACCAGAGGAACAAAAAGCAGAGGTTGCTGCAAATAGAGTATCAGAGGATAAGTGCCCTGTAACACATCGCCACAAGGATAGAGGCAAATGAATGCGAAATACATTTCAAAGGCGGCTGTATTTCTGTTAGCGCTAATCGTGGTTGGCCAGTCATTGTGTTATGCCGATGGAGTGAGCGTCAAGAGGCTGTACGGTTTTGAAGAGATCGTTTTCGCCCGTCGCAAGCTGCATAGCGACGGTCACTGGTATGCAAATATCGGATACTACGCCGAGAATGAAGCACGCAAGGCTTACAGGCCAGGCGGTCAACTCTGTAAACTCAATCTTACAACCGGCGAGGTTACGGTCCTGATCGAAGACGAGCTTGGGGCGGTAAGAGACCCGGTCGTTCATTATGACGCTAAGAAGATATTGTTCTCATACCGCAAAGGTAGCGAAGATCAATTTCACCTCTGGGAGATCAATGTTGACGGCAGTGGGCTAAGGCAGCTTACCGATGGGATCTACGACGACATAGAGCCTGTTTATCTTCCGGATGGCGAGATAATTTTTGTTTCCACCCGCGGCAAGAGATGGGTGAATTGCTGGCTGACACAAGTGGCAACGCTTCATCGCTGCGATGGTGATGGCGGAAACATCCGGGAGATATCGGCCAATATCGAGCAGGACAACACTCCATGGGTACTACCCGACGGCAGGATACTTTATACCCGTTGGGAATATGTCGACCGGAGCCAGGTACACTATCATCACCTCTGGACGGCTAATCCGGATGGAACGAATCAGATGGTCTATTTCGGTAATTTGCATCCGGGTGGTGTTTTTATCGATGCCAAGCCGATCCCCGGGACCAAGGATGTGCTGATGATAGATTCGCCCGGTCATGGTCAGATTGAGCATAACGGTGTCGTGTCCAGAGTGACCGATAAGTACGGGCCGGATAATTTAAGTGCAAAAAAACATATCAATCCCTCGGCGGCATTTCGCGATCCTTATCCGCTCTCTGAGGAACACTATCTTGCTGCCAGCGGCAAGACTATTCAATTAATGAATTCGTCCGGTGAAACAACCGTTTTATATAGTGTCAGTGATGAGCTTGCAAAGGCAGGGTATCAATGCCATGAGCCGAGACCCATTATGAAACGGGCGCGCGAAGCGGTTATTCCCGATCGGACGGATTTGAAGCAGACAACCGGCAGGCTGCTTTTGACCGATGTCTATAATGGCCGGAATATGAAAGGCGTTAAGCCCGGAAGTATTAAGAAGCTGCTGGTCATGGAGACCTTGCCCAAACCGATCAATTACACCGGTGGGATGGATCCGCTTACTTATGGCGGTTCGTTCACACTGGAAAGGATTCTCGGAACGGTTCCAGTCGAGTCAGATGGTTCAGCGTTTATGGAACTGCCGGCAAATCGAGCGGTGTTCTTTATCGCACTTGACGAAAATGATAATGCGGTTAAGAGGATGCAGAGCTTTACCTCTGTCGCTCCGGGTGAGATGAGTAGTTGTATCGGCTGTCATGAAGAGCGAACCAATACCCCGGTAGGTGTTTCTGCCAAAACGCCGCTGGCTGCGAGGAAGGCAGCTTGTAAACCGGAGCCGATCAAAGGCATCCCTCAGTTGTTTGATTTTCCGCGTGACATCCAGCCGATATTGGATAAGCATTGCGTCAAGTGTCATAACCCGGATAAGCGAAATGCTAAGGTAAATCTAACGGGTGATCACGGTCCGATGTTCAGCCACAGTTATGTGACGCTTACAGTACACAAGCAGTTTGTCGATGGGCGTAATAATCCGGTAAGTAATTACCCGCCCTACGCTCTCGGGGCATATCCGAGTCCTTTGATGAAGAAGATTCTCAATAAGCATAATGATGTGGAACTGTCAGAGATCGAGATCAAGAAGATTCGTTTCTGGATTGAGTCGGCGGCTGCATATCCGGGGACATACGCCGCACTTGGAACCGGTATGATAGGCGGTTATCAGGAGAATCATCAGGTGATCAATAACGATTCCGGCTGGGGTGAATCAAAGAAAGCTGCCAATACCATTAATCGCAGATGTTCTGAATGTCATACGGGCAATATGCGTTTGCCCCGGACGCTCTCAGATGAACGTGGGATCAGTTTCTGGCGTCCCGACTGGAACGATAAGGCCCTTATGCTCTCCAGGCATAGCGTGTTTAATCTCAGCCGGCCGGAAAAGTCTCTTATGCTTATGGCACCTTTGGCGAAGACTGCTGGCGGGTATGCGGTAGATACCGAAGAAATGAAACATCCTCATCCAGTAGTATTTGAGGATGCAAATGATGCCGACTATCAGGCGATCCTTGGAATGGTTGCCGCGGGGAAAAGAAAACTTGAACAGGTAAAGCGTTTTGATATGCCGGGCTTTAAGCCAAGGAAAGCGTATATCCGCGAGATGAAAAGGTATGGCGTTCTGGGGCCCAGCTTTGACATCGAAAGAGATAATGTGGACGTCTATAGGCTGGATGAATATTACTGGCAGCACCTGTGGTACTATCCCGAGGGAAAGAAACGCCCGGGATATTGTCCGCGCAATGAAGATGCACTCTGACTTATGCATTCACCGAAAAACCGTGTTGATTATCGGACCAGAAACCCCCTTCCAGATAAAAGATTCGATATTTTCTTGAAATATTCTGCCGAAATTGAACATTTTCGGCCGATTGGGAGTATTTAAGCTATCTTACACGGTTATACAACCCAATCGGGGCAGGCGTGAAACATGGTACGGAGGTCGGCGTGATCTATTCAGTAACACAGAGATACAGTGAGGTAGTTACGAGATTGAAAAACCTTCTGTTATTGCCGATTTCTCCGTTTACATATCGTATTCAAGTGGTTATCCTGCAAAGCTTTATAAAAATGCGTCTATTTCCCTTTCCACAGGCATTTATGGCAGGAAACAGGTTAAGACGCATTATTAGTAAGCCGATAAATTCTATCAGGTAGAGTGCCCAAAGTGCGGGTATTTTGCATACTGGGCATCAGGAATGTTTTGTATTTAAATGGGCGAATGGTGAGTCATAAAGTGAAAAATGGTAGTAGAACAATTTTGATATGGAAGAGTCTTTTGCATTGCTTGCTCTTGCTGTTTGTCTGCATGAGTTTTGCGGGCTGTTCCAACGACATCCTTGACCCCACGCAGATCGGACGCTTTCGCCCTGTTCCGGTAGTGAATGTAATACTTGAGTCCTTAGGTGTCGGAAATGAGCCTTCCTCTCCTTACGCAGGAGCAGAAGAGCCCCGCCCCGAAGACGTAGTGGCCTATGAACAGGACTATGTTTTCGGCGTTGGTGACGTGATACGTATCAACATCTATGAACTTCTTGGTGAAAACCAGCCCTTCATAAACGACTATGTAGTCCGCGAGAGCGGCCAGATATATATACCCGAAATCGGGACAATAACCGCTGGAGGTCTTACTGAAACCCAGTTACAGGAACAGATCCGTGACATACTCCAACCGACTATCCTGCTGGATCCTTCCGTAACAGTTGTGCTAATGCAGTCACAGAGCAGGACCTTCGACATAAGCGGTGCCGGCATAGGCAGACCAGGCCGTCAGGGGCTGCCTCGCTATAACTTCCGACTCCGAGAAGCCGTAGCTTCTGCAGGTGGTGTCGCCCAGTACAATGTTACGAACATCTACATAACCCGCAGGGTAACAGGGCAGGAAGGTATTTTTCAGCCGACTACAGAGGAAGAAACCGGCTACTACGGGCAACCCGATGAAGGACGCTCTTTCGAGAGAGATGAGATAAAATTGCGTCCCGCTGCACCTGAGAGACGTACAGAACCCATCGATGAGGATGAACTACTCGATCTGATCTCACCTTACGCAAAGAAAAACAAACACAACCGGATCGTCATAGCTTCTTCGGAGATGGTCACGGAAGAAGAACTTAGAAATCTCAGAACCAGCCGGCAGTCATCTGCCATGGGTTATATGACCGCCGATACCGGAAATGGAGATAGCAAGGGCGAACGAATCGAATGGATATTCGATAACGGCAAATGGGTCGCAATACGTGTCGGCGGCGGCGATACCAGCAAAGGCGAAGATGTGCAACCTCGCAATGGCCGCAAGAGAACTGATGATGTTTTTGCAGGCAAACCGGAATCTCTTGAAGAACCGGTTACGAAAGACTACGGCTGGGATCAGATCGGCGGCGGCGGGATCCAGACGCGGCTGATCAAAGTACCAGTCGATAAGCTCTTAAGCGGCGACCCCCGCTACAACATAATTATCAAGCCCGGCGATTCCATTGATATCCCCGTGGACATCATCGGCGAGTTCTATGTCATGGGCAATCTAAATGCTTCAGGCCCAATACCTCTGACCGGTCGTCCTATGACATTAAAAATGGCTGTAGCAACCGCAGGAGGGCTCGGACAGTTGGCCTGGCCCAAAAAGGTAGAAGTCATCAGAAGGCTCGATGACAACAGGGAGGTTACCATCATGGTCGATCTTGACAAGATAGCCAAAGGTCTTCAGCCCGATTTTTATATCAAACCTGATGACCTTATAAACGTAGGCACCCACGGTACAGCGAGATGGCTCGCGGTACTGCGAAACTCATTCAGGGCAAGTTATGGATTTAGTTTTTTGTATAGCAGGAATTTCGCCAATAGTGCATTCGCGGATGACCTCGACGACTTCTTGGGATTTTAGCTAAAATTTATATGAGTGAATACGACAAAAATGATTCGGTAGAGGATGCCCAAGCTGTAGAGCAGCCGGTGGGGTGGCATTGCCTTGGCAAAGATGTCTATGTCAGGATGCTTATCATCGGGGGGTTGTTCTGCGTTCTGTTCTATAGCGACTTGTACCAGATCGTTTATCGATGGCTCAAAGACCCGAGCTGGTCACATGGGTTCCTGATACCATTTTTCAGTCTGTACTTTCTTAACCAGCATAATGAGAAAATCGTCCGCCTTGAACCATCCCGCGACTATCTGGGGCTTTTCCTGCTGATTTCCTTCATAACTCTGTATTTTCTTAATATCGCATTTCTGAATTTTGGCTATGGCAATCCGATACTCATGATCGCTACACTGGGTGCTATCGTTCTGTTTCTCGGTGGTTGGCCCTTAATCAAATATACATGGCTACCCATTGTGTACCTGATATTCGCTGTTCCACTGCCCGGTCGTTTTTATAAAGAGCTTACTATACCCATGAGGCAAATAGCGGCCAAGATCGCATCGGCAACATTGAACATTGTTCCTGAACTACAGACGACGGTCAACGGTGTTGTCATCGATATTATATACAAGGGCGTCAAGATAGGTGACGGCCTGGATGTCGCGGATGCGTGCAGTGGGATGCGTCTGTTAATGGCATTTCTTGCACTTGGGGTTGCAATGGCCTATCTGCACTACCGACCAGCGTGGCAAAGACTGGTTCTTTTAGGCAGTACGATACCAATAGCCATTTTATGCAATATCGTTCGCGTAACTACAACCTGCTTTATCTTTATACTTTGGGATCCGAAGTATGCCAAGGGGATTTACCATGATATGTTAGGCATGCTCATGCTCCCGCTTGCATTCGGTTTGTATGGTCTGCTGGCATGGTTTATGTTGAACCTTTTCGAAGAAGAAGATGATGAAGAGAAAAACGCCACTGAAAATATAATTATAAGCAGGCGAAATCGTCCTGATGGTTAACTGGTCGACAGGATATTATGAAAACTATGCTTAAATCCTATATCCAGCCGTCATTTTTAATATGCACGGCTGTCCTTGCTATTGCAGCGATCGGCAAACAAGCCGCTGTCGAGTGGTTGGGGTGGCGTCTGACCAAAGAAGCTATCCCTCTACAGAAACCTCTGGATATGATGGACAGATCCGCTCTGGTACCCTATGAAGTTTTTCAGGAACATAAAATCAAAAACAAGGACATTCTCGAACAGCTCGGTACCGAAGATTACCTGCAGTGGGATTTTGTCGACACCGAAGAAAGCAAAAACAGTCCCGTAAAGCACTGTTCGTTGTTCATAACATATTATACCGGCAATCCGGACCAGGTGCCGCACATCCCTGAAGAATGTTACACCGGAGCCGGAAACGTAAAACTCTCCGACGAAATGGTAAAAATAGCCATCAATCGGCCCGGTCAATCTCAGGACATCACGAACACAAAAGTAATTAAGGCGAAATACCTTGTCTTTGGCAACAAGGCGTCCGGTGCACTCGGCAGCGGTAGTAAGTATCCGGTCATCTATTTTTTCAATGTAAATGGCCGCTACGCGGGAAACAGGAATGAAGCCCGTGAGATTCTCGGCAAGAATCTACTGGGTAAGTACTCGTATTTCTCAAAAGTCGAATGGAAATTCTACGGAACAGGTTTCAGCGGTGTTATCTATCCGAATAAACAAGAGGCACTGAAGGCAAGTGAAAAGATCATGTCGGTATTACTTCCGCTTATCGAAGAGGAACATTGGCCTGACTGGGAAAAAGCTAATAACGAAAAATAAAAACAAATCAATAGAGCCAAAAGGGAAAGAATCATGGCAAAAAAGAGAAAAGGAAAGAAGAAAAAACTAAATAAAAAAGTGGTTGTCATTGGTGTGATAGTTTTAATGGGCCTTCTTATAGGCGCAGCAGTTGTCATTCGCGGCAGAAAAGGGGATCCTCTGAAACTTATCAGCGAGGCCGAGACAGCTCTGACAGAAATTGAAGGACAGCTTGCTCAGTACCGTAAGATACTCGTTTCCCCCAGCGGTGAAACCGAAACGAAAAAGCAACTCAGGCTGGAAGAAGCCGAAGTAATGCTCGAAGCTGGAAAGACCGCTCATAAAGATACGGGGCGACTTTTCGGGAAAGCTATCGGCGCAACTGAAGACGATCAGTTGAAGATCGACATCTTATTTAAGCTCGTCGATTACCATGCCGCTGACAACGCTTTTCATGAGGGTAACTGGCCACAGGTTTACGGCTGCTGGAATGCGATTCTTAATATCGACCCCAAGAATATAAAAGCCATGAAGGCACAACTGGAAAACCTCTATCAAATCGCCGACTATGGAAACGACAATAGCTGGAACACCATTGAAATGAATGCTTCGGACCTATTAGATGTAATGAAAGAAGAATCAATAGAGCTGGATCCCTATGTTTTGAAAGCAAAGGGCCGAGCTCTCCTGGAAATGGCAAACCTCGGACAGGCAACAGATCTTCCGATAGCGATCGAGAACGCCGAAATAGCATTCAACGCCCTCCTCGATCTTACACCCTACGACCCGGATATCTATGAGTATCTCGCTCAAACTGCAGAGACCAGGGGCAATATTGAAGTCGCCAGCGGCTCCCGCAACGCTGCCATAAGAGCAATAAAACAATCCCGAAGCATACGCCAAAAAGCCATTGAAGCAACCGGTAACAACTCCACAGCTCATATAAATTATCTAAAAATGAAACTTCGACAAGCCGGTCAGGACATGGACAAAAGACATTCTCTGGAAAGCGACTATCAGGCTCTGGCGAAGAAATTCATTGTAGACCCTGAAGTTTATCTGGCTTTATCATATTACTACAGTGGTGATATAAACAAAACCGACGAGGCCATAGACGCTATTGACGACGCTATCGAGCTTGACCCCAAGAATGTCGAATATGCCACTACGGCATCATATTTGAATTATCGCAAGTATTCCATATTCGGCGATGAAGATTCTCTCACCAAGGCGATGCAGATAGCCGAAGGAGCATTGTCTTTGCCGAACGCCCAGTTGGTAAAGGGGCCGAGACGCGGCATAAATATGAGAAACAGATACACGCTCTATTCTATTCTTTCAACATGGTATGTCGAACTGGCTGTCAAAGCACAACAATCTGGAAATGAACAGCAGCATCAAGATTGGGTAGCAAAAGCCGAAGAAACCATTTACCAGATCGAACAGATCTGGGGGGCAAGCGATAATGTTTATGTCATCATGTGGCACGGCATGCTGTCCTATGCCAAAGGCGACAGAATCGAGGCTGTTCGTCAACTCTATGACGCATACAATCAGTTAAAGGCCACCGAAAAGGCCGAGGCAATACTTTCGTACACACTCGCTGAATTATTTGAGGGTCGCGCCGAACTCGGTGCCAGAACGGAGTTTCTCAAGAGCGCTATTTCTGAATCAACCCGCAGCATTATTATCGACAAACCAGAAGTAATGCTCGAATACGCAGAGGTTTTGCAAAAACACAACGACTTCACAGGGGCGGTATCCTGGGCCGACGGCTATGAGAACCTTTACCCTGCAAATGACCGGTCCAACAGCATTCGTGTCAAAGGGTATTCCAGTGCAGGAATGTATGACGAAGCCGAAGAAACACTGGCAGAGATGGACCAGGAGAATGCTAATACAATTGCCCTCAAGATATCTCTTGTGCAGAAACGTATTGGTAAATTGATCCGAAGTACAAACGAACAGGAATTTGCGCTTGAAAAGGGCACAGAAACAGAAGATGCATCATTAACAGAAGCCGACCTGTCACAATATCGAAAAGAACGTATTAAGCTGGCCAGGAAACTGCTAAATGAAAAGCCGGAACTTATAGAACTGTCAACAATATTTAATATTTGTAATGGAGATTATATAAAGAATGGCAAGATCGACGATGCCAAAGACTTAATCGCCAAATTCCTTGCACATGATCCCGATAATGTTACTGCCAAGAGCTATAAGATGATGCTCATGGAACCTGATCCTGTGAATATCTCTTCGCAAAGAAAGGACACGATTTCAGAGTTGGTACTGAAAGACATCTCCGATCAAACGGAACGAGCCCTTGCGTTGTCGGCACATTATCAGCAAACTGACCAATTTGATAAGGCTATCGACGTACTTAAAGAAGTCCGTATCGAATCGCCATCCGACAAGCAGATCGCAGGTGCACTGTTTGGTCTTTACTTAGCTAAAAATGACCTGGAATCGGCTGCTGAATTAGCGCAACTTGCGCAAAACGAGAATCTTGATGACTGCAAGGGAGACTACTTTGCCGCAAGACTTGATATCGCCAACGAGAAATATCAAAGTGCAATTGAAAGGCTTGACAGATGTCTGGACTTGCACCCTATATTTGCTTATGCCTATTTTCTCAAGAGCCAAATATATACAACTCTTGAAAACCATAATGAAGCTATTGCTAATGCCAAAATAGCCTCAAAAATGAACCCCAAGGATCCCACAATAGCAAGACAACACGCTTCTGTTATTTATGCAAGGCATCTCAGACCGGGTACCACTTTCTCGGCGGAAGAATTTGCCGAGACAGAGAACGCTTTGCTAACTGCTATCAGTCTTGACCAGGAAGACTGGCAACTCAGAGGCATATACGCTGAGTTAATGAGCAATCGCGACCCAGATAAGGCCATGTCAATACTGCAAGGATTGCAAAAGTATCGACCAAGCGTAGAGAATAGCCTGGTGCTTGGAAATATTGCTGTAAAAATAGCGAAAAATGAACAGAATGCCCGGCGCAAACAGGCTCTGTTTGCTATTGCCGGTTCCGCTTATCAAAAGGGCCTTGAGATCGATAAGGGCAACCAGAAGGTGCTTACGGCGTATTCGGAATTATTGCGGATTACCGGCAGGCAAAAAGAAGCCGAAGCGATGTTCGCCGGCAGCAACGAAAGCCTCTGGAGATTTCATTACCGTGACGGTCAGTATGCAAAAGCAAAAGAAATTCTCAGAAAGTTGTACAGAGAAAATTCTGATGACATTGCAATCATTAAAGGACTCACTCTGGTTGCGCTGAAAACCTCAGATAAATTTGCCTTGAAAAGCTACTCGGAAAAGTTGCTGGAACTCGATCCTTCCATCGACAATGAGTTGTTCCAGATCCAGTCATATCTCGAAACAGGACTTATAAATGAAGCCAACCTGAAATTAGCCAGTTTTCGTGAAAGAAACCCCAAAGAATCCAGGGGCACTCTTCTGGAAGCCTGGGCCAATATGTCAATGGGTAACCTTCAAAAATCCCTCGAACTGATAAACCTCAGCCTCGAAATAGAACCCGACAATGCTACGGCTTGGCGTCTCCGCGGTCAGGTGAACAGCCTTCTCGGTTACTTCAATGAGGCGGTAGAGAACCTTCGAAAAAGTAAATCCATCGACAGCGATCCCATCATTCGCATTGAGCTGGCAAAGGCATACAATCGAACCGGCAGAACAAAAGAATCGCTAAGCGAACTCATCATGGCTTTGAAAGAAGGCCAGACTCCGCTCAGTGCCCGCACCATGCTTGAAGAACTTTACAAGCAAACCGACCGCAAGAGCGATCTGAAAGCATTCTACCGCGAAAACATTGAAAAGTACCCTGGAAGCCACCTGTGGTACTTCCGTGCCGGAAAGTTCTATTTAGAAGAAAAAGAATACGAGCAAGCCGAAAATTTATTCGAAAAAGCATGGCAACTCAGCCAAAAAGACGGCGGCGATGCCGAGATCCTCAACCAATATCTTGAGACCCTGCTGCTTGGCGGTAAATACCAGGATTTGTTAAGTTACGCATCACGATATATCGACACACCCTTTGCGCCCATTGCCTATGCCCAGATGGCACAGACAGAGGTGAAATTGAAAAACACACCAGCAGCAATAGAGCATTACCACAAAGCTATTGACAAATCCGCGAGCAATCCCGCCCTGCTGGCAGATTTGCTTGATAAAATGTCAAAAACCATCGGTCCCGATGAAGTGGAAAAATACTGCGATCAAAAACTAAAGGCAAACCCAGATTCACTGATCGCCAATCTTACTATGTTTAATCACTCGCAACAGACCGGACAGTACAATGTAGCATTGAAACACGTCGATAAGCTCTTGCAGATAGTAGACCCTGACGACCCATCCTGGTTTACATATATCGACAGAAGATCGGATACTCTCATAATGGCATATATGAAAACTTCGAACGATCAATATTCGACACAAGCTATCAAAGCCTTTGAAAACATACTCGTCAAACGGCCCAATAATGTCAACGCCTTGAATAATCTTGCCTATTTGCTTGCCGAAACCGACGGTCAACTTGATAAAGCGGCTGAATACGCACGACGTGCCTGTCAGGCTGCACCGAACAGTGCCAGCAATATGGATACTTACGCCTATATTCTTTGCAAGACCGACGAGTACGAACAAGCCGCAAGGCTGCTCCTGACCGCTATTCAGTTGTCCGAACGTGAAAGTATGGATATCACATGGGACATCTACAAACATCTCGGTATGGCTCAGGAGGGACTCGGAGAAAAATCCAAGGCAGTCAGTTCTTACAAAAGGGCTTTGCAGCTTGCCGGTGACGTAATATCGAAAAGGAACAAAAAAGAATTAACAGATTCGATCAAGAGGGTCTCTTTGTAGAAGTATTATGGGATTATTTTAACATGCAGGCAAACTTGTGCTTGTCGAGGCTATGGAATAGAAGCAAGAGAACAGAGGCCAAAGGAAAAAAGGCATGGCAAAAAAGAGAAGAAAATCCAGGAAGAAGAAAAAAAAGTTAAACATAAAAATCGCTATTGTTGGCCTGATAGTTCTCATGGGCCTTCTGGCTGGTGCAGTAATTGTTCTTCGCGGCAGAAAGGGAGATCCTCTGGAACTTATCGGTCAGGCTGAGACAACTCTTACAGAAATCGAAGAACAAATTACTGAATATCGTAAGATACTTGTAGCTCCTAACGGTGAAACCGATAATAAAAAACAGCTTCGGCTGGAAGAAGCTGAACTAATGCTTGAAGCCGGAAAGACTTCTTATAAAGATTCCGCCCGCTTTTTCGGCAAGGCTATAGGCGCAACTGACGATGACCAGTTAAAAATCGATATATACTTCAAACTCGCTGATTTCTATGCTATAGACGACGAGTTTCAAGAAAGCGACTGGCAAAAGATTTTCGGCTGCTGGAATGCTGTTCTCAATATCGACCCAAAGAACATAAGAGCTATGAAGGCGCAATTAGACAACTCCTATCAGAGGGCCGACTATGGAGATAATCGCGCCTGGACCACCGTCGAGATGAATGCTTCCAGCTTGTTAGAGGTAATGGAAGAAAGACTCATGGACCCGGACCCATCTGTTTTGGAAGCAAAGGGCCGCGCTCTTTTGAAAATGGCAACTCTTGGACAGGTAACCAATCTTCAAAAGACCCTCAGAGATGCCGAAAGGACGCTTGAAAAACTTCGTGAACTCACACCCGACAACCCGGAAGTTTATGAGTATCTCGCACAGGCTGCAGAGACCAGGGGCCAGATCGAAGCTTCCAGCGGCTCCCGCGCTGCTGCCAAAAAAGCAATAGCAGCAGCTCAGGGTTTCCGTGAGAAGGCTCTGGAAATGTCTAATGACAACCCCAAGGCCCACATAAATCTTCTCAATATGCAATTGCGGCAAGCCGGTGATGATAAGGAAAAAAAACGTATCATGGAAAGCGATTACAAATCACTGGTAGCGAGATTCCCTTTGAATCCTGAGGTGTATTCGGCCCTGTCATATTTCTATCAAAAGTCAGATATCAACAAACTCGATAAGGCAGCAGACTCTATTGCTCAAGCGATCGAGCTTGATCGTGAACATGTAGGGTATGCCATGGCGGCATCATATTTGAATTATCTCAGGTATTCTTTTTTCGGCGATGAAGATTCCCTTGGCAAGGCGCTACAGATAGCTAACAACGCCCTGTCTTTACCCAATAGCCAGTTGGTAAAAGGGCCAAGATATGTTATAAACAGAATAAATCGATTCACGCTGTATTCTAATCTTTCAACATGGTATGTCGAACAAGCCATTAAGGCACAGCAAGCTGAAAATGAACAACAGCGGCAGGACTGGATAGCAAAAGCCGAAGAAACCATTCACCAGATCGGACAGATCTTGGGTACAAGCGATGATGTCCATGCCATCAAATGGCGTGGTATGCTTGCCTATGCCAAGGGAGACAGAGCCGAGACCATCCGTCAACTCTATGATGTATATAACCAGTTAAAAGCAACTAAAAGCGATGACGCTCTCGTTTCATATACACTCGCTAAACTATTCGAGGGCAGTAAGACATTAGGTGCCAGAATAGAGTTTTTACAAAATGCGATCAAAGCAAAGCCAAGCATTATTGCAGACAAACCTGAAGCACTCCTCGAATACGCAAAGGTTCTGTTGGCATTAAGAGCCTACTCAAGGGCAGTGCCCTTGGTAAATGTCTATGAAAATATTTTCCCCGCAAATGACCGTTCCAGGAGAATTCGTTTGGGGGCATATCTTAATATGAACATGTTAGATGAGGCAGAAGAAATACTGGCAGAGGAACACCTGGACGAAGGGGATATAATTGCCTTCAGAATATCTCTTGTCAACCGCCGTATAAGTCAGATAAAACGGGATATGAACCAGCAAGAGTCTGGCCAGGAAGCAGGGTCGGATGCAAGAGACCCATTGGCACTGAAAGACGAATTATCCGCTTATAAAAAAGAACGCATTGAATTAGTCGAAAAACAGTTAGAAGTAAAACCAGAACTCCTAATGTTATCGACAGTGCGTAACATCTGTAACACAGACTATGTAAATGATGGCAAGATCGAAGAAGCCAGAGACTTAATGTCCAGATTCCTTGCGCATTCACCCGACAATGTCAACGCCAAAGCCTATAAACTATTGCTCATGGAACCAGATCCTGTAAATGTCTCAACAGAAAGAAGAACTGAGATTAAAGAAATGGTACTGAAAGATATCCCCGATCAGATACCACGCTCCGTATCACTGGCAATGCATTATCAAGGTAGTGGACAAATTGATGAGGCAATTGCAATACTAAAGAAAGCCCGCAGCTCATCGCCCTCCAACAAGCAGATCTCAGAAATGCTGTTCAATAGTGCTTTAGCGAAAGATGACCAGGACTTAGCCGCTGAGTTAGTCCAGGCTGCACGAAGTGAGAACCTTGATGACTGTAACGGCGATTACTTTGCTGCAAGACTTGACATTGCCAACAAAGAACATGAACTCGCGATCGAAAAGCTTAACAGATGTCTGGATACGCATCCCATATTCCCCTATGCCTTGTTTCTGAAAAGCAAGGTAAACGCAATTCTCAAAAACTATGACGAAGCCATTGATAATGCTAAGATCGCTTCGACAATGAATCCTTTGGAACCGGCAATGGCAAGGCAATATGCATGGCTCCTTTATGACCGGTCACTGAGGCCGAATACGACCCTTTCCGATGAAGATCTCAAAGAAACCAAACGTGCTTTGGCCAGGGCTTATACATTGGCTCCAGACAATCCGAAACTTGTTAGAGCCTACGCCAATTTTACACGTAACCGTGATCCCGAGGAGGCTCTTTCATTCCTGCAACGAGTGCAGAAGAAGCAATCAGATGTAAATTACAGTCTGTTACTTGGTAGCTTTGCAATGAAAGAATTCAAGAAGGCCGGCAGTGAACAACGCAAAGCCGAACTGCTTGCCATTGCCGATTCTGCTTATCAAACAGCTATTAAGATAGAGCCTGATAACACTAAAGTACTTAATGCATATTCAGAATTCCTGCGGCTTACCGGCAAGAAGGAACAAGCCGAAGCCATGTTCGCCGGCAACGATGAAAGCCTCTGGAGATACCATTACCGTGACGGACAGTATGCAAAAGCAAAAGAAATTCTTCAAGAGTTATATGATAATAACCCTGAAGATGTCGCAACCATCAGAGGACTTACCTTGACCGCACAGAAAACCCAGGATATAGACGGTTTGAAAAACTACTCTGAACAACTCCTGAAACTCGACCCATCCGCTGACAATGAATTACTCCAGATACAGTTGTATCTCGAAGCGGGACTTACGAAGGAAGCTGATCTCAAGCTTGCCGGTTTCCGTGAAAGAAATCCCGAAGAAACCAAAGCCATGCTTATGGAAGCCTGGGCCAATATGTCAACGGGCAATTTGCAGAAATCGCTTGGTCTGATAAACCGCAACCTTGAGATAGACCCGGATAACGCCTTGGCTTGGCGTCTCCGCGGCCAGGCAAACAGCCTTCTCGGTGATTTCAGCCAGGCAGAAAAAGACACCCAAAAAAGTTTGTCAATATCCGACGACCTTGTCACTCATATTGCACTGGCGCGAATCTATGTGCGCGCAGATAAGAAAACAGAAGCAATGGATGAACTTAATTCCTTGCTAAGAGATGGTCAGGCTCCGCCCATCGCTTATGCCATGCTTGAACAACTGTACCGTCAGGCAGGAAACAAAACCCACCTGAAAGCACTTTATAGCAAAGCTATTAAACAGTTTCCTGAAAACGGCCAGTGGTACCTTCAAGCGGGAAGATTCTATTCTGTGGAACAAGATTATGACCAGGCCGAAAAATTATCTGAAAAGGCATGGCAACTTAGCCAGAAAACCGGCGGCAATGCCGGCGCTCTCAACCAATATCTTCAAACTATGTGGTTTAATGGCAAGTATGAGAACCTATTAAACTATGCATCTCAATACACCGAAACACCTTTTGCTGCTATTGCCTATGCCCAGATGGCACAGGCAGAGATAAAATTGAAGAACACGCCCGCGGCAATAGAGCACTACCGTAAAGCCATTGATAAATCCGCAGGTAACCCATCTATGCAAATGGGGATACTTCGAAGTATGTCAGCAAACATCGGTTCCGAAGAAGTGGAAAAATACTGCGGGCAAAAACTTCAGGTTGACCCTGATTCGGTTATTGCAAACCTTACAATGTCCAATCTCTTCCAGCAGAACGGTCGGTATGACAAGGCACTGGAACACCTCGACAGACTTCTACAGACAGCAGAACCGGACAGTCCGGCATGGCTTACATTTACCAACATAAGAGCAGGCATTCTTGTATCAGCATGCACGGGTGCTTCGAATGAGCAATATCTGGAACAGGCCATCGAGGCCTGCGAGGCCATACTTGCCAAGAAACCCGACAACGCAAATATATTAAACAACCTTGCATATCTGCTTGCTGACAACGATAAAAAACTTGACAAAGCGAAAGAGTATGCAAAACGTGCCAGTCAAATATTATCAGATAATCCTCACGTAATGGATACTTATGCTTATACATTGTGCAAAACAGGTGATTTCGAGGACGCTGAAAAACTACTACAGACTGCTATCCAGTTGCTTGAACGTAACAGCATGGATATTACATGGGATCTCTACAAACATCTCGGCATGGCACAGGAAGGAATAGGGGATAAATCAAAGGCGGCACTTTCTTACAGAAAGGCGTCAAAAATTGCTGGTGATATGATAACGAAAAAGGACAAAAAAGCATTAACAATTGCAATAAACAGGGTCTCGCTGTAGACCCTTCGAAAATAATCTTAATATTTGGACAAAGATTTCACTCAGGATACTGTAGAAAAGCGGCACAAGAATTTGATAAGTATCAATTTGTTCAAGCATAAGGAGTACTTAAAATGGCGGGACAGATACAACCCGTAAACGCGAGCATAAGACCCCCCATGCCACGGCCACCGATGCCGATGGCCCCGCCGCAGGCAGCGGCCGCAGGCATCACACCGAAAGAAATAATCGGCATCGTCAGGCGTCACATGATACTGATAACCTTATGTACCATGACAGGTATCTTCCTTGGCGGGGTCGCATGGTTTCTTCTGAAACGCTATGCACCCAAGTATACTACCGAAGCCTTCATTCAAGTTATGCCGCCAAATGACAAGGATCCTATGGTTATTGGTGGCTCAAGCCCGAACAAAGATCTGTATTACCAGTTCCGAGCTACAAAGGCCAATTCCATAATGCAACAGGGGATGTTAGAGGAACTTCTCAGAAAAGATACGATCCGGGCAACAAAATGGTTCAAGCAGTTTGTAGACAAGAAAAGCCCTGTTGCCGATGCCGTGGAGGATCTTGAAAAAAATATGGGTGCCAACTCGCACAAGGATATGACCTGGATCAAGATATCGATGAAATGCGGTGATGCCAAGGAAGTAGCTACAATTGTCGACGAGATGGTAAGCTTGTTTATATCCAAACAACGAATTATGGCAACTCGCGATATAACAGCCCAACTAACTACCTATAATGCGCAGAAACGTCTCCTTGAAAGTGCAGTGTCAAATGCCATGGATAATCTTGAAACCATCCGCGCGGGCTCAAAATTCGCGAATCTCAGTTCTAAAACTAATTTCCGTGGCTATATGGACATCAAAATCTCTGACCTTGAAAAGGTCTACAGTGAACTTGACACACAGGTAAAACAGTTTCAGGTACAGATCGACACTTTCAGAAAACGCGCGGAAGGTGAATTCGACGAAGTCGTCAGGGAACAAATGGAACGTGACCCGATCGCAAGTGGAATGCGAAACAGGATTGCCTCCATGGCACCGCTGCTTTCAACGCAATTGATGAAATTCGGTGACGGTCACAGGCGAGTTCGTGAAACCAGAACAGCAATTAAGGAAATGGAAGTTCAACTTGGCAAGAGGCAGGCTTTCATAGCAGATACTCAGAGGAAATCAAGTCTCCGGCAAGCTGAGGACCAGATGCTCGCACTGGAAAGTACGCGCAAGGATCTTGAAGAACAGAAAATAGTTGCCATGAATGAACACAAGCAACTCGATGAAGTCAGGACTGAATACGCAATATACGAACAGATGCGCGATACAAAACAAGAAGAGCTTGACACTCTCTCAAATCATATTCAAAAACTGAATATGACCCACGACGACCCTCTGGTCGCAAAGGTCCAACCCACCGGACCTGCGCCGATACCGCTGCGCGAGAGTTTCCCTACCATTAAAATGTTCCTTCCCACGGGTATGATGCTCGGTTTAATGCTCGGTGCCGGCCTTGCGTTTGCGATCGAACTTCTCAATGATCTGCTCCGCTCGCCCAGCGACATAGCAAAACATCTACACATACCGCTGCTCGGCGCGATATATCATAGCGACGAAGATGATGATCTCGAAGATGTCGACCTCTGCCATGTCGTACGTCAGGCTCCTTATTCGATCATGAGCGAGAGCTATCGCCAGTTCCGAACAAACCTGCAAATGTCCGATTCCGCAAAGAAATATAAGGTACTCTTTATCACCAGCAGCGGTGCCGGCGACGGCAAAACTTCCGTAGCGGTCAACCTCATATCGACACTCATTGCCGAGGGCAGAAAAGTTTTGTTCATTGACAGCAACTTCAGAAGACCTTCCAGCACGATAATGTTTCCACGCACAGAAACAGACGGATCTATTCCCGAGCATGCCGATTACGGACTAAGCAATTATCTGATGGGCCAATGCACATGTGAAGAAGTAATCAGACATGGGGGACTTACAGGCCTCGACATCGTAGACAGCGGCCCACTGCCCTCGAATCCTGCTGAGATACTCGGCGGAGCGAACATGAAAAACCTGCTTAAGAAAAGTCGTGAAATTTACGATTATGTCATTATTGACGGCCCGCCTCTGCTGCTGACCGATGCAAAAATGCTGGTGTCCATTGCCGACGGTACGATCATCGTGTTCAATACGGAAACAACCAAACGCGGAATAGCACAGCGTACCATGCGTGAACTTCGCAGGATCAAAGCCAACATCGTCGGAAGCGTCCTCATAGGTGTAAGAACCATGAAAGGCGGATACTTCGAGGAAAAGATCAAGTTGTATCAGGAATACCAGGAAGGTCAGATCGTCCACTCAGTTTAACATGTTGACAAAAACCTGAAAATCGTATGAATAACTATTGACTATTTCACAGCTATCAGTAAAAATACATCAATCGGCAATTGAAAATGTTTGTTTTTAACGATTTTTCGATAATTCACTTTTTTCAGGTATGATCATGGAAAGTTTCTTAGTTACTGGCGGCGCCGGTTTCATCGGCTCCAATATATGCAGAAGACTTGTCAGCGAAGGCGGGCAGGTTCGAGTACTGGACGATCTCAGCACCGGCAAGAAAAGCAATCTCGACAACATAATCGACAAGATCGAATTCATCGAAGCCGATATGGGCGATGACACCACGGCTCGCAACGCAATGGACGGTATTGACGTGGTATTGCACCAAGGAGCCGTCCCTTCCGTACCACTGAGTATTGATGACCCGGCACGGACACACATCAATTGTGTTGATGCGACATTTACCTTGCTCCTTGCCGCTCGTGACGCCGGAATTAAGCGGTTCGTTTACGCGGCAAGTTCCTCAGCTTACGGCAATAGCCCGACCCTGCCAAAAGTGGAAACAACAGCAACAAATCCGTTGTCCCCTTATGCAGTTGCCAAACTTGTCGGTGAATATTACTGCAAGGTTTTCTATGATGTCTATGGTCTGGAGACGATCAGCTTGAGATATTTTAACGTTTTCGGCCCTTACCAGAACCCCGCAAGCCAGTATGCCGCCGCGATACCGGCATTTGTAGTCTCAATCCTCAATGATACTTCGCCGACGGTCTATGGTGACGGGCTGCAAAGCCGTGACTTTACATACATTGACAACGTGGTAGACGCCAATCTGCTTGCGGCGAGAGCGAAACATACCGATGGTCAGGTAGTCAACATAGCCTGCGGCGAAGCGATCACAATAAACGCTATAATAGATATGATCAACGAGATCGTTGGCAAAGACGTCAAACCGGAATATGCACCCGATCGCACTGGTGACGTCAAGCACTCTCTTGCCGATATCACAAAAGCCAATGAGGTCATCGGCTATACACCGTCTGTCACTTTCAGGGAAGGTCTGCAAAAGGCTATAGACTGGTACCGCAAAAACCTGCTCGAACAGCGGGTGTAAGAATCTGATTTTGGCAAATAATTTTTTGGGATTGTGCGTTTTTGAGCGAAAAAGAGACAAAAATTGCTGATTTCAGTGAAAACCACCTGTGTAGTGACAAAATGAAGTCAAGAAATTGTCGTGATATTTCTTCATTTTCAGTTTATACAAACATTTTGTACGATGTTTTTTTATAATATTTTTCCATGACACTGTCACTTACATAAATGATTGAACAGATTACGAGAGCAATGGGGCGGAACAGGTGAGTTGTTCCGCCCCAAGTTGCTATTGACTTTACTTTCCGGTTGAGGATTTGGGCAGGAAGTTTTCCAACACCCAGATTTCACTGTCTCCGCCGAGATCGCCACCAGTAAAGGCGATGCGTCGGCCGTCAGGATGCAAGGACATGTGGTTTACCTCAATCGGTAGTTGCAGCTTACGGAGTTCGCCGCCTTCGGCGGAAATTCTCCATATCTCGGAACCTTTCTTCGAATCGTAGTACCTCTTTCCAAGGACCACGCCGGTTCCGTCAGGCGTCCACGAGAGTCCAACCACCTGGGAGTCTTCCTTGGCTTTTTTCATTGTGTAAAGTTCGCCGGCTTTTCCACCTGAAGTCGATATCGTTCTGATATTGTAATCCTGTAATTTTGGCGCAGCTTCTATGAAAGCCAATTGCCGACCATTAGGAGAGATGGCCAACCTGAAGACTCTGAGGTCAGATCGGTACAATTCCCTCTCTTTGTGTGTTTTCAGGTTATGGGCCATGATCATTTTATTGTTACCAATGTAATAAATTTGTTTTCCATTTTTGGAGAAGACTGGCCAAAATGGCTCAGAATATTTGTCGTCTTGCATCTTTGACTTATCCCAAACGATGGGCGTGGCATTTCCGGTTTCAGCATCGATCAGGTAGAGGCTGCGCGCAATCTGTTTTGTGTGATCAATAGCGGTAACGAGGATAGAATCGGAATCCGGTGACCATTGGGGTGCTAACATATACCTGTTTTGCATTACTTGCACAGGGGTTTTGGGCCGCAGATCCCTTTCTTTACCGGTTTCGATGTTTCGTATCACGAGGGCTATTTCATTTAAACTCCTCCGGGAGGCGTAGGCCAGGTACTTGCCATCTGGTGACCACGCCGGAGCATAGTTGGATCCTTCAAAACGCAATGACATTTTCGTCGGGGGAGTCGGTACCTTGCCTGCTTTGAAATCTAACGTGGCGACGTAAACGTCCAGTGCCGAGACTCCGATACTATAATAGAAAGAACCGTCCGTGGTGAATCCCATTGGATTGAAACTCTCTCCCGTTCTTTTGACCAGTGTAGGATAACCTTGGCCCTTGCCCTGATCCACCTTGAGCATCCAGAGTGCATTTGCGCCCGTGCGATCACTCGAAAAGATGATATGTTTTCCATCGGGGGTCCAGAACGGCGCGCCGTCATTGGCTGGATGTACAACAAGCGGGGTCTCGTCGCTTCCGTCGACAGCCATGAGGTAGATGTCGTAAGTTTCGGAGTCTTTCTCGGTTGTAACGTCAAAGACTATGTAACGATCGTCTGGCGAGAAGTCCATGTTATGGCTATGGCATTTGCCCAGCGATTTGAGGATGCGCAAGGACCCGTCCTCGACCGAAACCATTCCGATCTTGTCCATATGTCCTGACATCTTAAACTCAGCCGTGCCTTTGTTGCAGAAGGTTCCCAGGATGTGCTTGCCATTATTGGACCAAGCTCTGGGCCAGAGGAATCCCGACTTATAATCTTTGTGGACAATGCGCGGCTTGGAACCGTCGAGCCCAACGATGCGCAGATCCATCTTATATCCGGTAATCCAGCAATATGCGATCTGGCTGCTGTCAGGAGACCATATGGAAACGTCACAGAATTGTGAATCCCCCTCCCATGTGCCCTCGCTCGTAAGATCCCGGTTCTCGCCGGTCTGGAGGTCATGCAAGGCAAGGTTGCCTTTGGTCCAGTTCACGTAGGATAAGTAGCGGCCATCGGGCGACGGTGTGCCCATCGTGTCGAGCGCTGGCGCCCAGACTTGTCGAGTGGACATTACCGAAGACGCACCGTTGGTCGCATGCCCCAACTCCAACAACCGGGCACGGGCCTGGGCCACGGGCTCGGGCTGGTCGTTGTACTCATTGATAAGATGCTCGTAGTGTTTCATTGCCTCCCGCTTACCGAGCTTCTCGTAGCACATACCGATGTGAAGCAGGGCATTTGCCACGACCGGACGATTCTCTGGAAACTTTACAAGGATACGTTCATAAACCTTGATGGCTTCGTCGAGGTCTCCTTTGACGCGTTCCTGTACCAAGCCCTTTTGGAAGAGGTCGTCGCCGCTGTTGGCGAGGACATTTTGCCCTGCGAAAAAAAACAGAGCAAAAAACGCTGCGATGATTGTGTTTCTGTTCATGACTAACTCCTTTCAAAAAAAATACAATTAACAGGTTCGCCTTTAATCATCGCATTTTTGCTTTATCCCATGTCACGAAATTGTCAGGTAACTGTATATTTTTTGCAAAATATTTATCATGGTCTTATCTGATTTATGTAATGAAAACGTCATGTCTCAAGGACCAGTTTGTAGCCAACGCCGTGAACAGTGATCAGATGGCGTGGCTTTGAAGGATCATCTTCAAGTTTTGAACGGAGCGATGCGATGTGATTGTCCACCGTACGTGTGGTTGGATAGCATTCATGTCCCCACACCTCATCGAGCATCTCGTTGCGAGTTACCACATGGCCTACACGAGCAGCCAGCAATCGCAAAACACCAAACTCCTTGCGTGACAGTTTCAACATCTGTTTGCCTTTGCCGGCTTCGAAACACATAAAGTCCACAAAGACATTATCAAAGCTAAGGTTTTCCGGAAGATCTGTCTGGGGTTGCGCGCGGCGTAAAATGGCGCGAATTCGAGCCAACAACTCCGGCATAGAGAACGGCTTGGTGACATAGTCATCGGCACCAATATTCAAACCGTGAACACGGTCCATTTCCTCGCCTCTTGCCGTCAACATCAAAATGGGAGCAGTAATTCCTTCGCTGCGAACCTTGCGGCAAAGCTGATATCCATCCATCTTGGGCATTCTAATATCCAGAAGGATCAAATCAGGACTTTGCTCCCGGATCAACCGGTAGCCCTGTTCACCATCCGTAGCCGTTAGAACCTGGTATGATTCATACTCAAGGTTGTCCTTGAGTCCACGTAGTATAGCACGGTCATCCTCAATAACAATTATTCGGGTCATCGTTCATTCTCCAAAGGCAGGTGGATAGAAAAAGTACTTCCTTTGCCAGGGACACTCTGGACTTCGACGTGTCCGTCGTGGGCTTTCGCAATGTGCAATACCAGCGCCAACCCCAAACCAGTTCCGGGTATTCGCTGGTTTTGCGCGCTCGAGACACGATAAAACTTTTCAAAAATACGTTTCTGCTGTGCCGGTTCAATTCCGATACCATGGTCGCTAACTTCAATCACAACGTGGGCACCACTCTTTTGTACTCGCAAGTCGATTTGGCGAGACTCGTCCGAATACTTCATAGCATTCGAAAGAAGATTCAATATCGCTTGCCCGATAGCGTCTCGATCCACGCTGACATCCGGCAACTGGTCTTCGAGGAGGACATTGAGATTAAAGTCCTGTTGTTTGAGAAGGTACTGTGTCGCCTGGGTAACCTCATTAATGATATCGGACAGGCAAGCCGGCTCCTTACGATACATTCTTTTGCCCTTCTCGATTTTTGAGAAGTCCAGAACATTGTTCAATAGCCGTGTCAGGCGGTGACTTTCGTTGACAATTGTCTCGAGATATTCCTGACGGGCCTGCGGATTATTAGCTCGGCCCATAAGCAGTGTTTCGGCGAAGATCCGAATGGCTGTCAGCGGCGTTTTCAACTCGTGCGAGACGCTCGCTATGAATTGAGATTGCATTTCGGCCATCTGCATTTCTCGCTCTACATCTCTCCACAGAAAATATGCTCCAAAAAAGGTTGCGCAGAGGACCAGGAATAGCGCAATCAGATAAAAGCTGCGCTGAAAACCCCAGCCGTTTACTTTTGAGAATCCGTTATCTGTCGTATAGGCAAGCTTTAAACCCGGAAAACTCGACCCCAAAGATTCTCCGTCAAGATATGTATCGGTCGTAAGCCGGATGTTTGCATTGATCGTCTCTGAATCAGGAGTGCTCGCTACGATCGAATCAAGAATACCCTGGCCTCGCACGACGATAACCAGGCGTTGCTTTGCACTTAATGCAGGAGCCAAGCTGACAAACCAGAGTTCTTCACCGTAAGAAATCCAAACAGACTCGCTCTGTTGGGCCGGGCTGTTCCACTGTGCCATCATTGCCAACTTTGGAAAGTCTCTCTGCAGGGCATGAATCTTTTCCTGCAAACTGATGTGCTTGAGGATTTGCTGTTGTAAATTCTCTGCTGCCACCAGCCTTGTGTTGTCCTTTGCCCCAGCCTCAACAAGCACATTCACCAAATCACGGACTAAGTAGTACTCAGCCGGCGACAGCCAACGCCGGGAATTCAGTTCACTATTAATAAGCTGCATAACTTCGTCGTATGAATCGCCACTTTCGAGCAAGCTATTGGCCGCATACAAGCATAAAGGTATTCCGTGCTCATCGGTTATCCGCGAACTGACCGCTAAAACCTTGAGGTATTCGGCCAGACTTTTGTCAACTTGGCCCGATTTTGCAAGGACACGTGCCCATAAAAGCCGCGCATAGGTTTGTTCGGCAGATTTTTGTGCCTCTTCAATACAATCGAGATACAAGCTGGCAGCTTGATCGAATCGCTTTCGTGTAAATTCCTCCTGTTCGGCGCGACGAATTTTGGCAAAGAATGAGCTCTCGCCAGGAGAAAGTTTGTCTTCTGTTTGATTCATCTCCCACGGCAGCATCATCCGTTCACCCTCTGCCAGGCCGGTCAGAACAATCTTGTCACTGGTGTAATCGATTGTGTTTGAAAGTTTTGCATCGCTTGCCGCAGCACTAACCTCATGCAGTTTGATCTCTTCAAGGCGAACCAGGAGCTTGTGACCTGTTTCCCTTGCCATGTGACGACGCTCATCTGCCAGTCGCTTTTCGCTGAGTTCCTGCTGCTGACCGATCATGTACCAGGTAAGCGCTATCAAGACGGTACTGGGAAGAACGACAGCGATCAGAAACAAAAGAACCTGCTTGTTTCTACCACGAGTACGCATGGGACTTATATTGCTTTTCGTTAATTCCATCTCATCTGCTTTAGAATCTTTATATGATAGCATTTTCATTGAAATGCAATACTAAAAAATAACTCGTTGTGCGATTTTCGCATGACAATCTTTGTTTTTAACTCAATAACAAGGTTAAAGACCTTATTGCCAACTAAAATATCAAAAAGTGGTTTTGTTTTTAGGCAAAAAAAAGGCCACTTTCAAAAACTCATGCAATGCTTAAAAATAGATGTATCTCGACTCAGTTTATTTTAATCTCCCGGCAGATAGCAGTTGTCATGAAAGTGTCATGGAAACAATGAAAAAATATTCCATCACGAAGAAACCCAAAATCCAACCTTCAAATTAATAATTCAAAAATATTGAAAACTCACGTTTAAATCTCAGATAACTTTTTAAGGCCTTATGCCAAATTGAAGTGTGTTGTTACAAATGCACTGCTGGGGTCACCGCAGATATAAACCGTTCGACATATGTTCTTCACACGGTCATTAAATACCCGTAAATACCCACACTTTTTTGTGGGATATACTTTTTAAAAAAGGCCTTGCAAATTACGCCAAAGAGTTTATAATTATAGCAGTAGGGTGTTTTGCGATTTTGGAATATGCTTTTGTTGGACAGAGGGAACTATGGCAATTAAGGCATTATTGGTTGATGACCATGAGATCATGCGTGAAGGTTTGTGTGTCCTTCTCCAGAGGCATTCCGACATTGAAGTCGTAGGCCAGGCCGCTGATGGCCGCTCCGCCATTGACATGGTCCGCACGTTATCCCCCGACATCATTATAATGGACATCTCAATGCCTAATCTAAATGGAATTGACGCCACCCGTCAGATCCTCTCCGAATACCCAAAGATCAGGATTATAGCGATGTCAACACATTCGGACCGATCCATGGTTGCCAAAATGCTCAAAGCCGGTGCCACAGGCTACATGCTCAAGAGTTCTGCTTTCTCGGAACTGGTCAACGGCATCCGGGCAGTCAGTAAAAACAAGACATTTTTGTGCACGCGAGTGGCAAATGTGGTACTTACCGACTACGTTAATATGCTTGAGGATCCCAAACGCGGCAGCACTGACGCCCTGACAAGCAGGGAACGTCAAGTACTACAGATGGTCACCGAAGGACACCCTACAAAGCAAATCGCATCTGCTATGCATGTAAGTGTTAAGACTATAGATTCACATCGCTCACACATCATGGAAAAGCTGAACATCCACAACATGCCCGGGCTAACAAAATACGCCATTCGCGAAGGACTGACAACTCTGTAACCCTTATCTGCCACTGCACCTGATACGATATAGAGTATACCCCAAAAGTCTAATATGGGTAGTTTTCCTATGTAAATAGGGTGATACCCCTATATATGTAAAGCGGGATTTTGCCGATATCATTTCTGTAGTAGTAAACCATTGCAAATACAGGCTTTTTGACATAAAAATCAAGAAATTGCATTGATATCTCCTTTCAATGGTTTACAGTTTACGTTCTGCAGTCCGAGACGGTCTCACCGGCTGTCTCGGATTGCAACCTATTCGAAAGAAAAAACTGAGATCTAAGCAGTCGTGTTTAAGATGCATGAGGTTACCGAGAAACCAATAAATGTTTTACTGGTTGAAGACGACCCGGCCACCCACCGACTCGTTAAGCGCATCCTTAACGACAAAACTGAATCCACAAAATACAACCTTGAGATCGCAGAGAGTCTGGCAATAGCCGAAAAAAGCCTCCAAAGAAACAGATTTGACAACATACTCCTCGACCTCGGACTGCCGGATAGCAGCGGAATAGATACCGTCCGCAGCATACGAAAGGTAAACAACGGTACTCCTATTATTGTCCTGACGGCACAAACGGACAAAGAAATTTCTATTCAGGCAATTCGTGAAGGCGCAGACTATTATCTCGTCAAAGGTTCGTTCCTCAGGGAAATGCTCACTCGATCCATACGCTGTTCCATTGAACGCAGAGCTCGTGACCGCAGGTTTCATGACCGCAAACAGGAACAACAACGCGACACCACATATAGAGCAGACGAAGGGACACATAAAGACATGAAACAACAAAAAGAGACGGCCCATATCAAGCCTGACGGCACAGAGACTCCCCCCTCAACAAAACCCCAAAGTTACGAACAACTTGAACGGGTTTTCCAGGATCTGAGGAAAGATCACCTGGCAATATTCGACTCCGTTCCGGCAATGATCTGGTACCGTGACAAAGATGGCAATATCCTGCGTGCCAATAAATATGCCGCCGAATCAGTAGGTTTGCCGGTCAAAGATCTCATAGGCAAGAACTACTACGATCTCTTTAAGGATGGTGCCGACATTGCCCGAGAAAAAGATGCCCAGGTCATAGACAGCGGCCAGGGATTGTTCGGACAGTTACGCGAGTTTGAAACTCCTCAGGACCAGATACGGTGGGCAATTGTTGACAGGATACCATACCACAATAGCAGTAATGAGATCGAAGGTGTTATCGTTTTTGCACAGGACATAACAGAAAGAAAGATCGCCGAAGATCAACTCAAACTTGCCAAGGGAGAACTCGAAGACCTCACCAGTCAATTAGAAATATCTGTCGAAAGAGCCAACCTCATGACCCAGGCAGCGACTGTCGCCGATCAGGCCAAGAGTGAATTTATCGCCAATATGAGTCATGAAATTCGCACACCGATGAATGGTATCATAGGGTTTAGTGACATTCTTGCCGACGAGGATCTCACCGAGGACCAGAAAAATTATGTAAAAACAATTCAGCGGTCCGCCTCAAATCTTCTCGAACTGATAAACGACATTCTTGATTTTTCCAAGATCGAAGCCGGCCAGCTTGATACCGAAATAATCAAAACGTCCCTTACTGAAATACTTAATGATGTAAGGGATTCGATGTCAGTTCTGGCCGTCAACAAAGGTATAGAGTTCGCTGTAAATTGCGAAAGCAACCTGCCAGCTTTTATCCTCACCGATCCGCATCGTCTCAGGCAGTGCCTTGTTAACCTCACCGGAAACGCGATAAAATTCACTGAAAAGGGACACGTCCACATCAATACAAGTATTGTTGAAACGGCAACCGATCCTATGATCCGCTTTGATATCGAAGATACAGGAATCGGCATCTCTGCGGAAGACCGTGATGTGATATTTGAGCCGTTCAGCCAGGCCGAGAGCGGTACAACACGAAAATACGGCGGCACGGGGCTGGGACTTAGTATAACGAAAAAGATCGTCTCAATATTGGGAGGCAAGATCATTTTCATGAGCGAACCGGGCGAAGGCTCTGTCTTTTCGCTGACTATACCAGCCGGTATTGATGTTGACACAGAACCAAAATGTGATGGCGCCGATACCTTGCAAGCGGAGTATCCATGCGGACCTGAAAACGACAAAACTCGCTTTGAAGGCAAGGTTCTGATAGTCGACGACGATACAACGAGCAGGCTCCTGCTGGATCTGGTATTAAAACGTGTTGGCTTGCAGGTGGAAAACGTCGACTCCGCCGGCAAAGCAATTGAGATCGCCGTTGCCGGCCACTTCGACCTTATCGTGATGGATTTGCATATGCCCGACATGAACGGTTTTGAAGCGATCGAGATATTCCGGCAGAAAGGGTTTACCGTCCCCATCATCGCCGTAACCGCCGATGTAAATGAAACAATAGAATCCAAGTGCCTCCAAGCCGGATTCAACGCATACCTGCCCAAACCGGTCCTGCGAAAAGAGCTCTACGATATGATCGCCCAATACCTGCCCGCAGCAAAACCGGCAGCATCTATAAGTTAATCCCCGGACCGTTCTACAGGCCAGAATATCCTGTCGCCGTTTTCTCCCCACTGCTTTTTTTTGCCCTTGGAGGTCGTGCCGTATTCGCCGCCGTCATCTATCATATTTAGTCCGGCACTGTAAAGCATAAATCCATCATCCATGATGCGATAAATCAATGGGCCGTCGCTAAAGGGATCCATGGGCAGTTGCTTTAAAAACCCACCCGCGACTAAATCAGCTAAACTTTCAGGATAGCCGCCCGTAACCTTCTTAAAACGCAAGATAGCCATGATCGTAACAGTTGCTCTCTGCTCTGTTCTTGAACGCCATCCCAGCTCAGAAACTTTTTGATATGCCCCTTCAAGAGTGTTTAAGAACCACATGTCCCCACTGATCTGCTGCCATTTATTATCGTCCCATCCTTCATTGCGTAACTGTCGTGGTGTCTTTTCAGTTAACACTTTAACCGTGTTATAATATCTGTCGATCTCGGCAGTAACTTCTTTGCGGTCCGGAAAGTCAAGCAGCACAAAGTCCGCTAATGATCTCTGCCAGGTGCTTATCACAAGGGGTAAACCATTTTTAAGAACTCGGCCATTACCATTTTCATCGTCAGTAAATCCATACTGAACCATCTCATACCAAAAGGCCTTTTCCGCTTCAAAGCCAAAGGGTGGTTTTTCGTAGTTTACGCCATCTTCGATTCGCTCTTGAATTTGACCTAATAACTGTGCGGGTACCTCATATCTCTTAAGGACGTATTTGAATCCGCTGTAAGCTATTGCTTCAAGTGAAATCCCAACTAATTGCTCGATTATTAGTCCTCTGCCTGTCAATGACTCTCCCATTCGCCAAGTCACCATCAAATCACTGATACCGCCTGCTATATTACCCTCACTAATTTTACAGTAACTTGATAACATAAGAAGTCTCATAGCCTTTTTATATACCCCTAACTCAGGTAACAGATGTGCTAAAAGTTCAGCATCCATACGCCTTATTAGAATGCCAGTTTTGAGATCCGGAACCACCTCCCTTTTGTATTCAAACCAATAGTATGGCTTTTCGGCCCCTTTTCTCAATAGGTTAAGTGTTTCGGCATGCTCGGCTAATAGCTGCTTTGCAATCACTTGTTCCTCCTCGGACAATTGATCATGTTTCCGCAGCATCACGTCATAAAAATCGGCAATACTGCTCGTGTCGCTTTCTAATAAAATTTCAAGGGCTTGCTTCCAGTATATCGCGGCATTTAACTCTTCGTCTCTTTCCTGGCTGACCAGTTCGTTTAGCCACTGTACATAATCGACGCTTATTGTGGGCCTGCCAAGACCGAGATGAGCGACCCTCAAACCTATAAGCAAAAGCAATATCATTACAAACTGGCCGCAGCGAATAAGGGTCTTTTGCCATAGCGGCCTGCAGCGTTTCTTGCTGCGGCGGATTAGTTTGGCTAATAGCTTTGGTTCGCCGAATTTGGCGATCATGTCGGCTGTGAGCTTAGCCTTTTCGTCATCGCTGTCGCAATCGCGCAAGGCGTCTTCGAAATGCGCGGTAAGTTCCGTTCTTACGTCTGCGCGTATCTTTTTGCGATAGCGCATCTTTTTTATAACGGCATCTATGTATTCGATCACCGTAGGCGGCAGACCTGTAAATGAAGTTTTGTCACTGTCCATTAGTTTTCATCCTTCCAAACCGGCCAGAAAACCGCATCGCCATCTTGAAATTCCCATTTATTATTCCATGAGGGATCTCTATCGGGATCTTTTCCCATCTGTCCGGAATCGTCGTTAAAATCAGGGCCTACACTGTACAGAGTAAAACCATCTTCCGTCATTTTATAGACAATCGCCTCGTCACTGTATGGATCCATCGGGATCGCGGTTATATAGTCATTTTCAACAAGCTCATCGAGATTTTCAGGGTATTTACCCTTATCCAGTTTCCATCTCTCCAATGCAAGGATCGTTATCACCGCTTCATAGTCGGCTTTAGCCTGAAATATACTGTCAAACCTTCCTCGCATAATTGGCATGGCTGACCCAATAAGGAAATATCTGTGCTCAGGAAGATCCTTAATCTGACTGTTGACGCTTGTCCCTGATACATGCCATTGATAAGGAGTCGATCGGGATTCTTCGACTATAATACCCCACCAGCGAATGACCATAGCCATAGTCTCGTCACGTCCGGCGTGAACCATGCTTGCACCGGTATACAGTAATGGCTGGATAACCTTAGGCAGATCATCGAAGAATGACCAATTATCTGATTGTGATAATTGTGATGGGAGCAAGTGGCCGCCACCTGGACCGCCATCAGTAAAATTACGCTGAATGGCATCAAATAAGTGAGCACTCTCTGCTTCTATAGCCAAGGCCAAGGTAGGATAACCATTGGGAAAAATTTTGGCAAGTTTTTCCTGAAGCGTTTTCAACTGGACTGTCGACAGGTCATTTGTGTCAACAATATACAATATATAGTTAAGTGTTGACCTTGTTGATAAGCATGCCATCATGTGTTCGATAAGCCAATAGCTGTTGACAGAAAACTGGGGAGCAACCCTTAGCATTGTAAGGCAATGATCAAGTGCTTCCTGCGTTCGTCCCTCGTCAAGAGCTGTCTTCATCTGCCAGAAACCTAGATATAGCAAATGTCGCCAGAATCGATGTATCGGAAATGAAAGCTCGGCCATTGTATTCTGCTTGTTTTCATCTCCATATTCAGCTTCAAAGCAGAAGAATTGTTTATTTGTACCCGCAACGAGATGCTGCCATGCAGGTTCATTGGCTTTAATCCAGCACCTTACGGTTTCTTTTTCCGAGTCGGTCATCTCCCTGTCGATAGCCCCTCGCTGATCTTCAATAAGTTTTTTCTCTTCTTCAGTTGGTTCGACTAAAAGCTGCTCCACTTTTTCATAGTCATACCATGCGTTGTTGTCATCTGAAAGACCGACCTTGATGTCCCTCTGCTTCTGGTTGAGCACTGCAAGATAATCCGTTTCGATAACCGGCTTACCTGTTACGAACCACGCTGTGTACAACAAAAATACAACCGCAATTATCCCCGCAGCCTGCGCAATAACCTGTTGCCATAACGGTCTACAGCGTTTCTTGCCGCGGCGGATCAGTTTGGCTAATATCTTTGGTTCGCCGAATTTGGCAATCAGGTCGGCGGCGAGTTCGGTCCTTTCGTCGTCACTATCACAATCGCGCAAAGCGTCTTCAAAATGTGCAACAAGTTCGGCTCTAACGTCTGCGCGTACCTTTCGCCGATAGCGCATCTTTTTTATAACAGCGTCTATGTATTCGATAGCCGCAGGCGGCAAACCTGTATATGAAGTTTTGTCACTGTCCATTAGTTTTCATCCCTCCAAACCGGCCAGAAAACCGTGTCGCCATCTTTGATTTCCCACTTGCCAATATAGGATACATCGCCATTGGAATCTTTTCCTTGCTGTCCCGAATCGTCCTTAAAATCAGGACCGACACTGTACAAGGTAAAACCATCATCTATTATTTTATAGATTAGCGGGCCGTCACTATACGGATCCATCGCAATTGCGGTAATATACTTACCCTCAACAAGCTCATCCAGACTATCCGGATATTGCCCCTTATCCAGCTTCCATCTTTCCAATGCCAATATCATTATCACCGCTTCATAATATGCTTTCACCTGAAAAACATATTCAGCCCTTCCTCTCATAATAGGTGCATGCGCGGTTAGAATCTTATACCTCTTGTACTTGGACAAGTCTTCGACATATCTCTGGGCCGAACTGCCATTTAACTTAAACTGATAAGGACTCATTTGTATATCTTTGATCGCACGATCATGAATTTCACTTATCATAGCCTTCATGTCATCGCGTCTGGCAAGCATCATACTCTGAAGGATAGATCCTGTTATCTTAAGTATTCCAGACCATGATTTCATATTTAATTCCTCCAAGTAACCCGGAATAATATGGCCACCGCCGGGACCACCGCTTGTAAATATATGCTGGTTAAAATCCAGGCCGATCATGTGGCTTTCTTCCATCGGCAAAATGAATAAAGGGTAACCATCGGGAAAAAGTCGTGTCAGTTGTTCCTGAAGCGTTTTCAATTCAACCGCTGAAAGTTCGTTTGTGTCGACAATATACAATATATGATTAAGTATTTCGGTTGTTGACAGACATGCCATCATGTGTTCGACAATCCAGTAACTGTTCTCTGCAAATTGCGGCGCGATCCTGACCATTGTGAGGCAATTTACCAGTGCCTCTTGCACCTGGCCCTGCTCAAGTGCTATTTTCATACGCCATGAACCGATATCTCGCAAATGTCGCCAAAATTGGTGTATGGGAAAGGCTGTATGCCCCAGTTGTTTCTTTACATTTTCATCTTCATATTCGAGTTCAAAATAGCAATATGGTTTTCGGGTGCCAGCGACGAGATGCTGCCATGCAGGTTCATTTTTTTTAAGCCAGCGCCTTACAATTTCTTTTTCAGGATCGGTCATCTCCCTGTCGATATCACCCCTTTGGTCAACGATCAGGCTTGACACTTCCTCGTCCGGTTCGACGAAAAGCTGCTCTGCTTTTTCGTAATCGTATAGTGCGTTATTGTCATCTGAAAGACCTGTCTTGATGTCCCTATGTTTCTGGTTGAGCAGGGCAAGATAATCCGTTTCAATAACCGGCTTACCTGTTACGAACCACGCCGTATACAACAAAAATACAACCGCAATTATCCCCGCAGCCTGCGCAATAACCTGTTGCCATAACGGTCTACAGCGTTTCTTGCCACGGCGGATGAGTTTGGCTAATATCTTTGGTTCGCCGAATTTGGCGATCAGGTCGGCGGCGAGTTTGGTTCTTTCGTTGTCACTATCACAATCGCGCAAAGCGTCTTCGAAATGTGCGGTGAGTTCCGCTCTAACGTCTGCGCGTACCTTTCGCCGATAGCGCATCTTTTTTATTACGGCGTTTATGTATTCGATAGCCTCAGACGGTAAACCTGTATTTGAAGTTTTGTCACTGTCCATAATGACTCCTTGTTATGTTTGATTTAAGCATAGGCACTTTCCCCTTACTGACCTGCGGGGCTTGGTGTTGCGTTATGCGTAGCTTACGCCGCCGCCGAGCATACCGAATACGAGGTTTACGCCCTGTTGAAGTTGGGCCCATTGCTCCTTCTGACTGGCGAGTTTCTCGGTGCCCTTGCTGGTGATCGAGTAGTACCGTCTGCGGCGTTTGCCCTCGGTATCGGACCACTCGGCAGTAACGAGCCCCTTGGCTTCGAGATTGTAGAGCAGCGGATAAAGCGTGCCCCGGCCAAGAGTCAGTACATCACCGCTTCGTTTTTCAATGGCATGGCTAAGCTCATAGCCATACATTTGCCCGCGCGAAAGAATCTCCAAAACAACCACCGGCGCAACGCCTTTTAGTAATTCACGTTCAAATTTCATAAAGCAAGTCTCCTGATAAAAGATTAATGTTTTTATATACATATTATGCATCACATACTATGCAATGTCAAGCAAACTTTAGATTTTTTTTAAATTTTTTTGCTCCACTATATATTGTGTATTGCCCAATCTGCCCAGATTTCCATATTTTGTTAATTTAGCTGGCAAATGAGGGCTTATAGTTAAGCCTGTTTCAGTGCTGAAAGGGCCGTTTTTGCTGAAATGAACGTAAAATTCGGCTATTACAGCACTTAAGATCGCCTGTGCGTTTTTTAAAGTTATCCGGCCCTACAGGACGATATCAGTATTGTAAGCAAGACAAAAGCTTTTTTGCAACATCGATGACATACAACATGTAGTGGTTGCCGATAATAATGCAACTAAAAGAAATTTAATAGGTAATACTGAACTCCTCATAAGGATTTGAGGGAATATTATATAGCGGTTGCCTGAAGGACAGGCATCGCAGGGCACAGACAGGAGAATGGACTTCTTGCCGACCGCCCCAAAAGATAAGGTGTATTATGAAAACATCGGATTTTAATTTGCAAAGTCACACAGAATCAGCAGTCGTACCAGTTGACATACAAAACCGGTTTGCGAGCATGGAACAAGAGCCCGCCGACAATGAACTGCTTGAATGCATCAGTTCCACACCCGTCGGCAAACTGCTGCGAATGATCAGCACCCTGCCGGAGATCCGCCAGGAAAAAGTGTGCAGCGCACGCATGCAGATCGCAAACGGCGACTATGACCTCGGGCCAAATCTCGACGAGGCACTTGACAGGGTACTTGAGGAATTCTTAGCCGAAGGGTAATACCAATGGTATTTATTACTCGCGCGTTGCATGGTCTATAAGTCATTGCTAAAAAAACCGTTAACCACGAACATCGACACGCGTATTTTCACAATCAATAGAATACCCGCGGAAGGAAGTATTTGCGCACCACCTATGTTTACAGAAATAGCGGCGGAACTAAGTACACGCCACAGCGTTTATCGCTGATCGGTGCGCCTCGCAGACTCGCAATTACTACTCATCACAACGTCATACCGGGTTTTAGGCCACAGCCTTTAGGCCCCGGGGACCTCATAATCGTCAACATCTAATTCAACAGGCTTGTAATCAGGCTCTTTAGAACGTTCGATCTCTACCTCGAAATCCTTAACTACCCTTTCCTGGATCATCTTCCGGCACTCAGAATTGATAGGATGCGCAATGTCGGCATGGAGCTTCATTCTGCCTTTGACATCCGGTTTGGCCCGGTTTTCCGGTAGTGACGCTCCGCAGTTATTGCAGAACTTTGCCCGGAGATGATTCTTCCCGCCGCACTGACCGCAGTGATCGCTCATTTTGCGTGAAGGCATAGCAACAAACAAGCCGCTTGTGCCCTCGATCACTTTGATATCCCTGACAACAAATGAGTCGTCAAAGGTTATCGAGCAGAATCCCTTCAGTCTGTCATCCTTGTTGGCGATTAACTTCACTCTAACTTCGCTGATTTCCATTTTACTTGCCTCACGTAAAACCTTACCATCTATTGTTGCTGACTATCACACTTTCACAGCCGACTTTATCCTTTAAGATCGACTGATAATACTCAACATCAGGTTCACCGGCATCAGTACAAATGCAATACATAGCCGACCCGCTGCCACTAAGGCAGAGACCATCGAATACACCGCCAAGCGATTTAATCCGATCCCTAAGGCCAGCCAACTCTTCATGCAACTGAAAACAGCTTATACCGAGCATATTGGCGCATACACCCGTAAGTAAATCAAACTTTTTTTTACTGATCAGGCCCTCAACTTGCTTTTTAAGGGCTTTATACTCACTCTCCTCATACACATAATTCTCATAAACCATTTTAGTAGAAACACTTACGTTTGGCAAGACTAAAATGGCCCGAAAAGAAAAAATTTCTTTAATTTCATGAATTTTTTCGCCTCGACCCCGGCAAATCGCAAGCGGCCCGCCAAAAAAGAAAGGTATATCACTTCCAAGACGACCCGCTATATCCACAAGCAAGTCTCTGTTCACCCCCAAACCGGCGAACTCATTAAGCCCCAAAAGCCCCGCAACCGCATCACTACTACCCCCCCCCAATCCGCTTCCAACCGGAATATTTTTCGTCAAGGTGATTTTTACACTCCCAGCCCACCCGACGGACTCGCTAAGCATCTTGCAAGCCTTGCAAACAAGGTTATCCTCACCGCCGGCGACTTCATATTTGCCCCGGCATACAAGTTCGATACCCTCTTTGCTGCCAGTTTCAAACAGAAGCTCGTCACACAGGTCGATCTTGCTCATAACCGTATCGATCTCATGGAACCCGTCATCGCGTTTGCCCGCTATCAGCAGCGACAGATTGATCTTCGCCGGAGCCCTTACAAGCAGCCGGTCACCAACTTTGCTCATCTGCTCTGCCACAACTGCCCTTTCAAAAATAAATCCCGATAGCTGCTTCTTGACATTATACATTTTTGTTTGTAAGATTCACATAATTATTTTTATCACAAGGTCTTACAATCGAAAAGGACATGAATTTAGTGGAAAATACGGAAAAACAGAATGTAGCATGGTGGCATCTTCATCGCCGCCTCTATGACTGGGTCATACATTTCGCCAATACCAGACACGGCACAACGGCCCTGTTTTGCCTGAGTTTTGCCGAGTCCAGCTTCTTTCCCGTACCGCCCGATGTCCTGCTTGCGCCTTTAACCATAGGAGCGCCAAAGAAATGGCTCCGCTTTGCATTAGCCTGTTCGATCGCTTCGGTACTCGGAGGAGTGTTCGGCTATGGGATCGGAATGTTCCTGTGGGACCATATCGGCGAGTGGGTATTCGCCAATCTTGCATGGCTGAAGCTTACACCGGAAAAATTCAAGGTCTTCGAGAACTGGTACGACAAGTATGATTTCTGGATAGTATCTGTCTGCGGCTTCACCCCCCTGCCATACAAAGTCTGCACGATCTCAGCGGGCATCGCCCAAATAAGCTTTGCGGGCTTTCTGATAGCCTCGACACTTAGCAGGTCAGCCCGATTTTTCCTTGTCGCCGGCCTTTTCGGATGGAAAGGTGAAAAAATCAGGCCGTTCATCGAAAAATACTTCAACTGGCTGACACTTCTGTTTATAATATTGTTGATAGGTGGTTTTGCGTTAATCGAATTAATCCACAAATAGCTTATGACGTCAAAGCAACAAAAAATAGTATTACAGATCGCCCGTGACAGCGTCCGCGCAGCCGTCAACAAATGGACTGCACCAACGCCTGCCTGCGAAGATGACGTGTTGAACATCAAATGCGGCTGCTTCGTAACCTTAAAAAACCGCGGCAGACTCAGGGGGTGTATCGGCCAGTTTACTTCGGGCAAACCCCTGGCGGTATTAGTTTCTGAGATGGGGGTTTCCGCTGCAACAGACGACCCAAGATTTCTGGTCGATCCGATCACACCCGAAGAGTTGCAGCAGCTCAACATTGAAATATCCGTCCTCTCGCCGCTGAAGAAAACCGAAAACCCCTTGAGCTTACGGCTTGGCATCGATGGCATTTACATAACGAAGGGACACAAGTCCGGCTGTTTCCTGCCGCAGGTCGCAACAGAAACCGGCTGGACCCAAGAGCAATTCCTTACCAACTGTTGCCTCCAGAAAGCCCATCTGCCCGCAGGCGCATGGCAGGATCCGAACACTGACGTATACTTCTTCACTGCCGAATGCTTCAGTGCCAATTATTCCGACATATAATATATGACAAGAGTATATCTGATAATTGTATTGGCTGCGGGCGTCTTTCTGTCCGGTTGTGGCGCCTCAAGCAACTCCAGGCTCGCAAGCGGTGGTCTTGCGACACCGGAAGGCATGAGCGTCTACCTCAAGAACTTCCCCGCAGTTAGAGACGCCCAGCCATGGCAAAACGAATATGGTCCCGGCATAAAGGTCACAACCGCCCACTATGAGATTTACACTACCTTACTCGAACCACTCATGCTCAGCCAGGCCTCGGCTTTTGTTGAGTCCGCCTACAAAGCCTATCAGGACCAACTGCCCGATCCCATAGAGACCAGAATTAAATTTGTAGTGTACCTTTTCGCCACTCGCACACAGTGGGAAGATTTTACAAAAACTTTCGTCGGACCCCAATGGCCGATGTATATGAAGATCAAGAAAGGTGCCTATTACCTCAATGGAGCCTGCGTAACCTACAATATCGGAAGGTCACGAACATTCGGCGTCCTCGGACACGAAGGCTGGCATCAGTTCAACAGCCGTCATTTCACATACCGGCTGCCAAGCTGGCTCGATGAAGGTATCGCAACGCTCTTCGAGACATACCGCTACGAAAAGGGATTCTTTCACTTTGAGCCGAGCAGGAACGGCGGCCGCCTTGGATCGCTGAAACAAACACTTCAAAAGGGAAAGATGATACCTATAAAAAAGCTTATCTCTTTAAATCCCGGCCAGGTCATCAAAGATGCCGACAGCACGCTCGGCTTTTACGCCCAGGCATATGCGGTCGTACGATTTCTCCGGGAAGATGGCTACGGCAAACGCCTTTCCAGGTATCATAACATGCTCCTCGGTGCCCTCAGGGGAAACTGGCCGCTCAAACCCACCGCCAGAAAGATAGCCGCAAACCGCAACATACCCATGACCGCCGCCTTTAACACCTACGTCTCACAGCAAATATTCCCACTCTATATCGACGAAAACTTAACTCTGCTCGACGAACAATACACGGAGTTCTGCAGAAGGATCGTTTACCATGTCAGGTTACAAGGGAGCAAATGACGAAGCAAAAGGCTGAAAAATTCATACTCGCTTCGGTCTCACCGCGTAGAAAACTTCTCCTTGAAAAAGCAGGTTACCATTTCGATGTAATTCCATCCGGCATTGATGAATCGATCTTCTCTACCGAAGGCATATCCTCTGAAGAACACACAAAGCAACTGGCCCTTGCAAAGGCAAAAGATGTCGCTCAAAAATATCCCTCTCGGCTGGTTCTCGCAGCAGATACCGTCGTTGACTTTGACGGACACATTATAGGCAAACCTGACAACGCCGCTCATGCCGAAGAGATAACAAGAAAGCTCTTTAGCGCACCGCACAAGGTCATAACCGCCGTTGCGCTTTTGCATATCGAAAAACAGATCAAGATCGTCGAAGCCGTAACGACCGTCGTCTACCCCATAAAACTTACCGAAGAGCAGATCGCAGAGCATATCACAAAGGGCGACTGGAAAGGAAAGGCAGGTGCCTACGGCATCCAGGAAACCGGCGACGAATTCGTCGAGCGGATCGAAGGGTCGTATACCAATGTAATAGGCCTGCCGATGGAACTCATAGAGAGTATCATAAAAAAAGGCCCCAACCTTTAACAGGCAGGGCCTTTTCGTTTTCACTTCGTAAATGAATATTTTAGCCTGCTTTCACCTCCAAAGCTTCAGGGCCCTTCTTGCCCTCGGCGGATTCAAACTCCACCTTCTGACCATCATTGAGCGTACGGAACCCTTCCGTCGCAATGTTCGAGTAATGGACAAACAAATCGTCTCCACCATCATCAGGAGTGATAAATCCAAAACCCTTTTTCTCGTTAAACCATTTTACTGTACCTGTCGCCACGTGCTCTTCTCCTTCGGCCAACCATCGGCCTGCTACTAAACATCCCTCGCCACACTTCAGGACAAGCCTCTCGAGGGCAGAGGCCTTTCCTCTCCTATCACATTAATTAAACCAGATAATCGACAAATTGTCAATAAAACTTTTCTGAATCCTGAAAATATACCCAAAAAAATCAAAAAAAACGCCAAACAATCGATCATAGCCGCAAAAATAATATAATTTTCCCCTTCCAATTACACCTTATTAAAACAGTGATTTGTCGATTAATCCGTGGGCAATTTGATCTAACAACAGCCGCCGTCACTGCCGCTGCCGCAATTACAATCACACTGACACTGCATGCCCTTAAAATCTGCTCCGGTTGGCTCCTGGAAAACTCGCAGATCAAACTGCTCAACCACCGCCAGGATATGATCGAATATATCGGCCTGTATCGCTTCGTAATTGGCCCACACTTGATCCTTGCAGAATACATAGACCTGTATAGGCAGCCCCTTCGACATCGGGTCAAGGTGTCGCACAAGAAACGTCATCTCCTGATTGATCTCCGGATGATTGCGAAGATAAGCAGCTACATACGCCCTGAACGTCCCGACATTCGTAAGGCGCCTGCCGTTGATAAGTTCGGAGTCGTCAACACTCGCATCGGCATTAAACTTCGCAACGTCTTCGGTCATCTTCTCGACATAATCCGTGATATACTGAAACTTCTTAAACCGCTCCAGCATAGCTTCCGTGCAGAACTTTATACTTGTCATATCTATATACAAAGTCCGCTTGATCCTCCTGCCGCCGGACTCACTCATCCCTCGCCAGTTCCGGAACGAATCCGATATAAGTGCATGAGCCGGTATCGTCGCGATCGTCTTATCCCAGTTCTGCACCTTCACCGTCATCAGCGAAATATCTATTACATCCCCGTCAGCACCGTATTTGGACATTTCTATCCAGTCGCCGATGTGGATCATATTGTTAGTCGTAAGCTGGATCCCCGCTATGAATCCAAGTATCGAATCCTTAAATACCAGCAGCAGCACCGCCGTCATCGCCCCAAGACCCCCCATCAGCACCGAGGGGTTCTTGCCGAGGACTATCGAGATAATGGTTATCCCCGCGAATGAATAGATGACGATCTTAATGACCTGGATGAAACCCCGTATCGGCATCTTACGCGAAAAGTCAAACGTCCGGTATATATCAACAACCGAATTGAGGAACGCGTCCACCACCATCAATCCGACTATTACCGTATAAATCAGTGACACAAGACGCATAGCCGATACACCCGCCTCGTATTCGACGAATACGATAGGCGCCATAGCATATATGATCAGCACAGGCGCAAGATGCGAAAGCCGGCTGAATACGTTTCGCTCTAAAAGTATGTCATCCCACTTGATCTTACTCTTTCGAATGATGTGCGTCACAAGCCGCAGCAGATACCGCTTGGCGATAAAATTCGCCAGCCACGCAAGTAACGCAACCACAAAGAGTCCGGCTGTCCTCACACCTGCACGCTCAAAAAACGTCAGCCCCATCAACCAATCAACGATTCCGTCCATACCGAAAACTCCCAATTCATATTAAATTGATATATCCCGAAAAACTTCAAGCAAATAGAAGCACAACCATAACTTAAACACCCGCCCTCGTCAATGCCAATCCATCAACTCCGCATGAACCGCCAACGAAACAGCCCAAACCAAAAACCCTGTTTTCAAGCCGAAAAACGCATATTAACCCCAAGTACTAATTTAATACTAATTTATGTCAAATTAGTATTTGACAACGAGATTTCTGCCGATATACTAATTAGTAACAAATTAGTATGAAATTAGTATTCGCTAAACCCTTTTTATAAAAGGAGATACGACATGAAAGTCCCAAAACGACCACCAGATTTTGAAGAACTTTGGACTAAAATAGCCCGCGACCCGAATCAAATCCGTAAATTGCTGTTTAATGTTATCGGACCATCAGTAGGAGGTAAATATTTCCATTGGGATAGGCTTCAATACCACTCACCACCTGAGGGGTTTTCTATGGAAGAATGGTGGCTGGCAATTAAAAATAGGCGACGCAGTATCTCAAAGCCTATACCGCTTATGGACAGTAACGACAGCCCGTTTACGTTTCTCATAGCGGACCCTATCCCCGAAGATCTTCATATCATTGACCAGCGTGCCGGAGGGACCATCCAGATGCCGGATCAGATAACAAACCCTGACACACGTGACCAGTATTATATCAACTCACTTATCAAGGAGGCAACCACTTCAAGCCAACTTGAAGGAGCTGCGACAACACGAAAGATAGCCAAAGAAATGATCCACACAGGTCGAGCCCCTCGCGACACAAGCGAACAAATGATCCTGAATAATTTCAATACCATGCAGCAGATCAATGAGATCAAAGATAAGCCTTTATCGAAAGATCTGGTTTTTGAGATTCAGAGGCTGGTTACAGAAAAAACTTTGGATGACACATCTGGTTCCGGTAGATTCCGAAATGCCGACGAAAAGATCGTTGTCGGCGACATGTACAATGAAGTTTTTCACACTCCTCCGCCTGCCGATCAACTTGATGCCAGGATGGAAGCAATGTGTCAGTTTGCCAACGCCAAATCTTCAAAACAGTTCATACATCCGGCACTCAGATCGATAATTCTGCATTTTTGGCTTGCTTATGACCATCCATTTGTAGATGGCAACGGAAGAACAGCAAGGGCGTTGTTCTATTGGTCCATGCTTCGTCATGGCTATTGGCTGTTTGAGTTTGTTTCCATCTCACAGATCATTCTCAAGGCACCAGCTAAATACGGACGGGCTTTTCTTTATACGGAAACAGACGACAATGACCTTACATATTTCATACTCTATCACCTTGAAGTGATCCTCAAGGCAATTTCAGAACTTCACGGTTACCTTGAACGGAAAACAACACAGCTAAAGGTGCTCGAAAAACAATTGCATGGTATTGAAGTGCTTAACCACCGTCAGCGCACAATTATTTCCCATGCGCTGCGCCATCCGAATTACAGATATACGATCAAATCGCATCGGATCAGTCACAACATTGCCTACCAGACCGCCAGGACCGATATGCTAAATCTGTGTGACTCAGGATTGTTGACCATGCAGAAAGTTGGAAAAACACAACATTTCATTCCTGTCCCTGACCTGGAAGCTAGGCTCGCCGGGGTATCCGAGTGACGACATCCGGCTTTTCTAGCGCAACTCTACACTTGACAAACGAACAATTTCAGGCTATATCCGGTAGGTCCTATGGTTTTCTTTAAGTTACTACAAGTACCGGCAAAAGGCGAAAATGCGAAAAAATAACATCATCCTGTTAACAATCTTCCTCGTTTCGGCAGTTTGCACCGCCGATACGGAGCCAAAAAAAATAAAAAAAAACTGCCGGAAAGCCTGCTGCGTAGGGTCTTCAGAAAAAACGCAGGACACAGAAGTCGCCCAAATTCTGGCAAAACTCCGAAAAAGCACAGATAATCTAACTTCCTACCAAGCTGATATCGAATACACGATCATCCAGGACCCCGAGCTTCTTGATTCGAGAACTTTGAGAAAGGGCAGCCTGTATTATATCCGCGATAAAACCGGCTCCAAGCTGAGAATTAACTTTCACACCGTAAAATTCGACGATGATGCCGAGCAAAAGGACCGTCAGGACTTCCTTTTCGACGGCATCTGGCTGACAAAAGTGGATTATAAGCTCGAAACCGTCGATTTTCTCCAACAACAAAAACCAGACAAACCCATCGATGCATTTGAGTACATCGGTGAGAATTTCCCGCTCGTAGGCTTTTCCAGGACCGAACAACTCGAAAAAGACTTTGAAATAACGCTCCCACAGCCAATAACCGACGACCCAAACAGCCCGATTCATCTGAATATGAAGGTCAAAAAGGACTCGCATTACAAAAATCAATACAGGTACATAAACTTCAGTATTGACAAAAACACCTTCTTGCCCGCCGCAATGGTCACCACATCGACCGACGACAATAAATACGATATTCGCCTTCTGAATCCGAAAATAAACAAAAATATTAAAAACCTTGTTTTTAAGCTTGAAACACCCGCCCATTTCGATAAAATTAGGACACCATTGAAATAGTACTTGAAAGACAGAATATGCCAACGGGCCTTGTAATTTATTATTCGAGAAGCGGCAACACCAAGCAGATGGCCGAGGTCATCGCTAACTCCATGACGCAAGCCAGCTTATCGACAAACTGCAAGGACGTAGAGGACGTAAGTACCGACGACCTGATAGCCGCAGACGCCATCGTGATCGGCTCACCAACCTACTACGGCCACATGGCCGCCCAGATCGGCAAAATGATGGATGACTCCGTAAGCAAACATGGAAAACTCGACGGCAAAGTCGGAGCAGCCTTTAGCAGTTCGGCAAATATCGGAGGCGGAAACGAAACTACTATCCTGAGCATTATAAACGCACTGATGATACACGGAATGGTCATACAGGGAGACCCGCAGGGTGACCACTACGGGCCGGTCTCAATAGGCAAACCAGACGACAGAGTCATCAGCCAGTGCCAGAGACGCGGACAGAGAATAGCAAAACTGACCCTGTCGCTCTTTAAATAGCTAAAAAAACTTTCTGTCAATTTTAGTATTTGTTTTGACAAAAAGATAAAGCGATGTTAAACTTTTGGAATTAATGAATTTAGATGTAATTTATCTTCTATGGAGGCAGTTTAATGCAAGAATACGAAGCTCTTAAAGGTTTGGTAAGTGAAATTGAAGCCGATGTAAACAAGGCAGCGGGCGGCAACAAAGCCGCTGGAACCCGCGTCCGCAAGCAAATGCAGCAGATCAAGCAAGCCGCTCAAGTAGTACGCAATCGCGTCCTTGAGATCAGGGCAACCGATTAGATTCGCAGCGATCCGCTTCAGAGCTTTCTAATGAATCTATAGCAGTCGCACAGCTATACCGGTGGTGTGCGTCCTATGGATGGTTTTTCGTTATTTTTCGAGGCCATATATATGCCGCCCACGCTACTATTCGATATTTCTGATATCGACATGGACAACGTCGCCTTCAACCGAGACGACATCGGCGAAGTAAACCCGCAATCCTATGAGATGAGCCAGCTTGACGCCATTGTATGGCACGACCTGGACAGGCTCTTGTGCCTCGGATATAAAGATGTAACCGAAAACGAATTCTGGATACGCGGCCACATACCCGGAAGGCCCATCATGCCGGGCGTCATAATGGTCGAAGCCGCAGCACAGATCGCCAGTTTCTTCATGAAACGCATCTACGGCCTTACCGGTTTCATCGGTTTTTCCGGAATAAACAACACAATATTTCGCGGAACCATCGTCCCAGGCGACAGGCTCTACCTGTTAAGTCACATCACGAAGGTCAGGAGCCGGCAGTTCACCGCAGATATCCAGGGACTCGTCAACGGCAAGATGGCCTTCCAAACGGTCATCTCCGGAATGAAGGTGTGATCGCCTTTAGTATGTATAGATGAACCAGAAGCTTTTCGAAAGCTGTTTGAATATAGATTGTCGCTGGCCCCCACACGACCTGGCTGAGAATCTCTCGTCTCTGCCCACTGCCAGAGGCGTCCTGCTTTTTGCGGACAAGAACGACCGCCCCGTACAATTACTCATTGCCGCCAATATCAGACGAACCGCCATCGCAAGATTATCTTCGAAAGATTTGGAAACCCGAAGCAAAAAAACAGACATCACCGAAATTACCCGCAAAATATTTTACCTTCCATGCTACTGCAATTTCAAAAGCGCACTGAAGCACTACCATATCGCCCGCTCGATCTACCCGGACAACTATCAGGAATTCGCAAAATACGGCAGGCAAAGCTACGCAGTAATAGACCCCTCTTCAAGCTGGCCCTTCTTTTCCATAGCATCCAGACCCGCCAGCGGCAAACATAAAAAAACCTTCGGTCCTTTCCCCTCGCGAAAGGCCGCAGTCGCATTTGTCCAAGCCATCCACGAGATATTTTCGATCTGCCGCATGCCCGAACTCGTGGACAACCCCGAAAAGGCACAAAGCTGCCCATACCTCCAGATGAAAACATGCCCGGCGCCATGCTCGGACGGTATCACTCGCGACGAATACCTCCAACAGATAAACGCCGCTATCGATGCCGCATCGGGCAATCTCGCCCCATACAAGGATCAGCTTCGCCAAACCATGAAAACTCTCGCCGAAAATATGCAATTCGAGCAAGCCCAATCCGCCAAAAACCGTTTGCGTCAGCTCGAAACACTTTCGAAAAAAACTTATAGCTGGACCACCAACATCGCAGGCCTCGCCATCCTGCACATCGACCGTTCCGCTAAAATTGCCGAAGAGGGCAAACGCCGAAAGATACGAACCTACGCACCGTTCCTTATACGGTCCGGGCACATCATTGAACTTGACGATTTTCGTATTGACGATACAGAGAAGTTGCACCGTTCATTAACGGACCGCTTGCAAAACGATCCGGAGCAAATACCCACCAAGCAACTCGCCGAAGAACTTGCCCTGACAACCTGCTTTCTATACCGCAACAAACGCCCGGGCATTTGGCTGAACTGCTCACGAATATCCGCTGCTGATCACACCCTTCCAACCGCCGAAGATATACGTTCCGCAATTGAACGGATGGAATATCCACCATCAAATACACATCCCAACACCACAAATGACGCTGCATCCTCTACATAGCCACAAGATCTGCGCAAAAAAAGAGGCTTTCAGCAATTTGCCAAACACCTCTAATGGAGTGCCCCCCGAAAACTGTACCATTTTTAGTGAGAGTATAATCGAATAATTTAGTATAATATCAAGTATCTTTTTGGAATATCGATAGTCTCCGCATTGGGCGGCCTCCTTTTTGGTTACGATTTTGTAGTGATCGGTGTCGCTAGTGTTTGGCTAAATGATATTCTCCAAATATTTCCATTTGCTACAGCCATTCACCAACCGGCAATTGCTCAACAGCATGACGTAAGACAGGATCAACATCTGCTGCCCTTAAGTCAGCCATTTCATGGCGGTCCTATGAACGCTTGACAACCACAGGTATCGGCAAAAACGTTTTTCAGTCAATTCCCAAATGCATTATTCGACAGTAAAATCATAACTGGCTTGGAGAGTATAGTTGTCATTAAAAAAGAATCTGGCTTGGTAGCTGCCTGCTGACAGGCCATTGAAGTTTACGGTGCTGTCATAAATGCCCGCTGTACCACTTTGAGTACCATCAGTATAGAGCCAATCATAATAATCATTATTTGCGGCACCTGCCACATACAGTCCTACCCAGTCTGTTTGATTGCCATCTGCGTTGGCAAAATTAACCACAATTTGTTCACCTGGTGCATAAACCGCTTTGTCTGTCCAGACTGCCGGGCCAACAGGTACGGCCAGTGTCGTTACAGAATATGCTGATGATGGTAAGGTTGGGTTTTGATTGACGCTTTTATCCCGTGCGGTCACCGTATAGGTGTATAAGGTTTCCGGGGTTAGCCCGATATCGATATAAGCGGTACTGTCCTGCCAGCCACTGTCGTTACCGCCGCCTGCGGTACATTCAAAGTAATATTCCACGCCACTGTCATCCGTTGCGGTGGTAGCTGTCATGGAGATACTTGTCAGGGTTGTGCTATTGCCGGCAGGATCCCAGGTCATTGGGCTCGGATCAGGAGCCGCAAGGTCAGGCGAATCGGTTGTCGCCGAAGCTGGATCCGAAGCTGCCGTTTCATTCTGGTTGGTGCTCTTATCCCGTGCGGTCACCGTATAGGTGTACTGCGTATCAGGCGTTAGGCCGATATCGGTATAAGAAGTGCTGTCCTGCCAGCCGCTGTCGTTACCACCACCTCCAGTGCAGGTGAAGAAGTATTCCACTGAGCTGAAATCAGTGGCAAGCGAAGCCGTCATAGCAACGGAACTGTCTCCCGTTGCAGCAGGAAACGAAGAGAAGGTCATCGGGTCAGGTGTCGGCGAAGTGACATCGGCAGCGCTGCTGGTGATGAAGATCGGTGATGAGATGGCCCGCCATCCGCTTTCTCCTGATTGATACACCCTGACGTAAAAATAATCACCCTGATTGCCGTTTACGGTGGTACTCACATAGGGGTCGGTGGTATCGGGTGTCCATGTTTCAATGACGATCCCGTTCTCGAGCAGGTCGATCTGCGAAAAGATTTCGCTGTCTCCATCAGATGCTTCGATCACAACGTCCAGAACACCGCCGTTTATCTTTGAACCCATCTGTGAGTCATCGCAGGTAAAAGACAGTACCAGGTTTTGGTCCCGAGACGAATAGAACCTGCGCGCCTTCAAGGCATCAAAAATGGATGCACGAGTCTTCGACGGCGCCAATACAGCCAGGCGCCACTCATTCGTGGTCCCCCAGCCTTGGCTATGATTATCCTGGCTGCCGCTGGCTCCAATATAGAAACCTTCATTCAAGGCGCTGTGGTACCAGCTTCCGCTGCCATAATAGTCGTCGTTCCTGTTCCATAGCTCCATGCCAACGATCTTTTCGCTGTAATTGAAATTGAAATTGTCGAAATTTGTACCGTATTGACCCGGATGATTGAAAAAGGCAGCCACATCCCTTGCGTCAAGCCATGTCGCAAGCTGATCGAGGGTACGCGTTGGTTCATAAGAAGAAATGCAAAAATCATCCGAATTGATTATCGTAATATGACCCTGTGCCAGCCCGTTCGGTTGCCATTCGGTGGTATCGCTGCTCCATTCAAACCCCCAAAACGCCACAAAGGTTCCATCATCGTTGTAGCTGTTGGCGGCATTCTTTATTGTTGTCCAATCCGAAGCGGTCATATCGTCAGGATAGTAGTCATGATCGCTAATCGAAAAGAAGTCCAGTTGGGCAGTATCGCGCGCGTACTGGTAGGCCTGCGCAGGCGAGCCGCTGCCATCTGATATACTTGTGTGGCTATGCAGTTGTCCGTAATAGACATTGTATGCGACTGTGCTTGTAGTGGTTGCCGGCAGTGCCGTCGATGCGTCGGTTTCATTATAATTACCGCTGGTGTCCCGTGCCTTGACCGTGTAGGTGTACTGGGTCTCAGGGGTCAGGCCGGTGTCTACATAAGTTCTGTTCACTTGCCAGCCACTGTCATTACCACCACCTGCGGTACAGGTGAAGTAGTATTCCACTCCGCTGAAATCGGTGGCAAGTGAGGCCGTCATAGCGATCGAACTGTCTCCCGTTGAGGTAGGAACCGAAGAGAAGCTCATCGGGTCAGGGCTTGGTGCAAAGGAGTCTGTAATTGACTGCATGCCCCATTCACCGGAAAATACGGCCATGTCTTCCATATCGACAGTACCGCTGCCAAAAATATCTGCCCAATCGCAGCAGAGGTTGCCCATGTTACAGCCAGAGCCGAGCCAGTTTGACGAAAGAATCGCCAGATCCGCCAGACTTACGATGTAGTCATTGTTGAGGTCCGCCTGGTTCCATCCGATCAGGTACAAAGCAGCCGGAAGGTTTTCCTCGCAGGTAGGGATTATCTCGTTTTCTGGCAGCTCAAAACCGCTGCCGCCGGAAGTACCTGTTGGTCGCAGCTCAATGGTAAAAGATGGGATCCTGAAATTGCCATAGGTCCAGTCAGTGGTATCGCCGTTGGTGAGGTAGGGGTAGGTGTTCGGCGAGGTGTAACCTGCGCCGTTTACTTCATTCATCAATGACTCCATGACGTTGGCTATCTGACGGTCGCGGCAAAAATCGAGCGAAGGGTCAAAAGTATAACCCCAGGTACATGCAACTTCTCCACCGTAACTGTGGTATGTTATCATGGACCTGAATTCATGAGCCAGGCACAGATCTCTTAGGGCCTGAGTTTCCGGTTCGGAAAAAGCCGATGGTCCCCGGTAATCGTTGTCACCGGGATTGCCGCTGGAACCATTATTGTCATACCCCCAATTGTAACCGTAGTTGCGGTTGAGATCGACACCATAGCTTCCGCCATTGTTTCTGCGATTTTTCCGCCACCCGCGATTGGTGGTACGGGTGTATTCATATCCGTCGGGGTTTAGTACCGGTACGATCCATATCTCCTGGTTGTCAACCATGCTTTGGATCTCGGGATCAGTAGCGTAATTATCGGTGAGATACTTAGCTATGTAAAGCGATACTTCAACCGATATCCATTCGCGTGCATGATGGCAACCGACAAAAAGCACCGACGGTTCATCTTCATCGACGGTAGGGTTGTCGCTTATCCGAATGGCCCAGATGTCGCGGCCTTCTACGCTGTCGCCTATGTCGTAGACTTTAGCTGCCCCGGAACTTTCCATGGCCCTCAGTATGGATTCAACTTCAGCATAGGTGTGATATGAACCAAACGTTCCTTTAGAAGGGGGGGCGCCTTGAGGGTCGAGGACGTTCCATGCATCATCACTGATCACCTCTACAGTAAAGCCTAACCCTTCTATTTCAGCAACCTTGTCATAATCGACTGCTGCGATAATATGATCAGCATAGATCTTCCAAATATCCATGTCCAGACTGCGAAGCTGGGCCAGCTCATCAGTAGAGGCAAATTCAACCTTGATCTGTTTTTGCAGGGGTGTATCCGTAGCGGCAGTTACATGTTGCATACTCAGAATTGTTGATAGAGATATTAACGCTGTAATAAGAATTCGTTGATATTTCATGATATTACTTTCCAGTCCGCAAATGCGTTATTCGACAGTAAAATCACAACTCGCTTGGAGAGTATAATTGTCATTAAAAAAGAGTCTGGCTTGATAGCTGCCTGCTAACAGGCCACTGAAGTTCAAGGTGCCGTTATAAATGCCCGCTGTACCACTTTGAGTACCATCGGTATACATCCATTGTATGTTGGTGTACGTGCTGCTATTACTAGGCGTACCCGGAAGGAATAACGCTACCCAATCGCTCCAATTACCCACCGCATTTGCAAAATTCACCACAATGGTTTCACCTGGTGTATAAGTCGCTTTATCTGTCCAGACTGTTGGGCCGATAGGCTCGGCCGGGGTCGTTGCAGAAATGGGCGCTGATGGTGCGGTAGTGTTCTGGTTAATACTTTTATCTCGTGCAGTCACGGTATAGCTGTACAATGTTTCAGCGGTTAGCCCGGTATCGGCATAATAGGCGCTGTCCTGCCAGCCGGAGTCATTACCGCCGCCTGCGGTATTGGTGAAATAATATTCGACACCGCTTATGTCGGTTGCCCGCGTGGCCGTCATGGTAATGCTATCGAAGCCTGTCGCAGCAGGTGCGGCAGCGAAACTCATCGCGTCAGGGCTCGGGGCATATGGATCTGTCATCGATGCGGAACAATTGTTCGGTGCATAGAACTCAGAACTGGATAAAAATAGCTCCGCGAAAACAGATAAGTCGAGCAGATCAATTACATGGTCATCGAATTCAACAAGATTGGCACAGATACAGTTTGGATCGATCAAAGGATCTTCACCCCAGCACTCTGCAAATAACCCGAAATCCACCAGGTCGACATTGACGCCTGCACCATCGAGGTCTCCACAGGTATAAGCACAGGAAGGAGGCGTTTCATCGTTCGTAACCCGCAGCCGTAACTCAGGATCACCGTACAGATTCAACTCATAGTATACATAACGAATATACCCCAAACTATTCAATCGCCAGATGCAGCTTTCTTTGGCATCCTGATGGGCACGGCCAAGTTCAAAGATCCCTTTACCCAGCACACTATGAAAAAACTCGCGTGTCATTTGAGTTGACGGCGAATCAAGATCATTTCCCTCGCTTCCCCAGCCTAATCTTGAATTTACTATGCATGCGAAAGCGCCATACTCCATTGTAGTTATTACTTCAGCGAAACAGTCGGGAAGATCGTTATGTCCCAGATCGCATGAATCGTCATAGAAAAAGAATGAGTTTGGGTTGTGCAGATTTTCCAGATTGTCATAACGCGGATATGACCTCGTTGAATCTGTATACAGTTTTACCATCCCACAGTAGGTCTCACCATGATCGGCAATATAAAGCAAATGAGGTGTGGTATTTCCATTTTCGCCGTTTAAAATAGGAAGAAGGTCGTCTGTGGCGTGCCATCCCATCGTGGCCCAATCCCAGGTCACCTGGGTGTGCTCGTTGCCCCCGGCGGTTGCGGAATCGAAATCAGGGTCAAAATGATCGTTATACCAGTCCTCGTCGTACAGTGTCATCACGGTAAAATCTCTTGCATTGGCAATACTGGCATCTTCAAATCCATGTGTGTGATGGCCAAGATAATCGCTTGATCCGAGCCTCATCAATTCTGAAAAAGGTTTTGTAAATTCCTGTATACCTCCAAAACCCAGTTGGCTGCCCATTGTTCCGGCTACGTCCAGATAAGGGTCGGTGGTGGTTTCATAAACAAGCGTCTTTCTGACAAAGTTTATCACCTCGGTTGCATTTGCCACTGCCGCTCGGCCTGTAAATATCTCAGCCGTCAGGTCGACATCACCTCCGCCGACGCCATCATTGCTCTCCCCGTATTTTCCATTACCGTTACCGTCAAACGTGCATTCAGGTGGATCAACACAGCCATAATACAAGTCAGCCGGAATATTTTCATTCCCGTCGCGGAACAACCGGACGGGGATAATATCCTTGTCCCCGGCAAGCAGCGCGTATTCCGTTGCCCATGTCTGGTAGGCATCAATTAGGAAATTTCGGATTCTGTCTGCATTATCGTCGCCGCTATAGTTTGCATAGATCCAGTCAGTGGTGACGATTCCCGCAGTAATGCCGCGAGTTATTTTCGAATCACAAAGCCCCTGGAAACTGTATGGATCCGATATACCGGCAAGGGAGGCGTTGGTAATAACAATGTATTTGTAGTTTGCCCCGTAATATGTACCCGCCGGATCGGTCAAGGGTGTATCGCCTACGGTCGTTACTGAAGCCGATGGCTCTTCAGTTGAATAAGCATCATAAGATCCCATGGTATCGGGGTTATCAATTTTTCGTTCCAGTTTTTTTCTTAATCTTTTCGTTGGTTTCACGCGATGATGGGAATCCATACTGGCAAAGCGTACGGTCAGGCGCAGCTTTGACGCCATTCGTATCTTGCCTGCTCTTGGTGAATATTGGAGTGGGAAAAGATTCACATGCGCTATATTAAACCCGCGATTTGTTTGTACAGTCACCAGATCATGATGTTTGATGGGCCAGAATTGGGTCATTCCAAAGATCTCGGGATCCGGTTTCGTTGGCACTACCGGTTCGCCTGCGACTCTGGGGCGTGGCTTTTTGCCGTGTGAAAGCCTGTAAGTGCCAGGCAGTTGGGATATATTTATTGCGTTACTGGTAACTGTTTCAATTTTCATCCCAGCCGGGACAAGAATTTCCACAGGCTTAACGGGAATAACCGGCGCCCCTGTCTTGCTGTATCTCTCAAACCCGTCGATCGTAACAAGATCAATATCGCCTTCTGTGATAATATCCGGTTCCGCAAAATCATATTCGAGGACCATGACATTGCTGTTTCGCGTCACATGCGGTCTCTTGCGGCCGGCGGCAGCGGAAGTGCCGATACCGATCAGATTTGAAGCTGCAAATATGGCGATAATTACTATTCGCAGAAATAGCCCCTTCTTCTCCACAACCCTTGCTCCTCGAAAGCCCTAATATTAGCACAAAAAAGCTGTTTTCCTCTGAAATGACTAAATGCCTAAACAATCCGAATTGATAGACTCTAGCCGATATTATAGCAGATTTGGGCGCTTATGTCAATGAAATTAATAGTGTTTTCCGGCTCGTCATTATGCGCCAAACTAACTATTATGAATGAAAGTCGGATTGATATTTGCTTTATGCCGGTTTATTTTTCACACGGACACCTATGAAGAGCTCAAAGTCAAGTGATAAAATTGACCTTCTCTGGTACAGCGGTAAGGCAGGTGGTATTGTTAGCTGTTTTGTTTACAGATAGTTGTGGCGATTCTTGAGAAATAACTTCGAATCCAGCCCGGCCCATTGGTATTGAGTCTTGCTTTCAGATGATGACAGTGGGTTTTTTTTGTTGACTACCCCCAAGACAGGGCAGCGCATATAGGTGGTCGCTGTATATATATTTCCTGATAATACGAATAGTGGACAAGGACAATCGCGTACTGTGGTTCTGCTGTTACATTACATCCCCATAACTCGTATCTCTAAATCATCTTTTCCGCTTGCTATACCATTCATTTTCTGTGGGAATGACATAAGTAATTCCATAAGCTGAAACAGCGGAGTCCCGGTCTATACCGAGAAAATTACCGGGGTTGCTATTGTTGCCCCTGAACTGGTATGCGCCCTGGCTTTTGTCACCGGTGGTGAGGTAATTGCAGAACTGGGCCGCTTCATACCAACTCACTACAAATGTCGGATGGTCAGTGTGATTGCTGGGGTTATCTAGACGGCAATATACCCTTTTCCACAAATCCAACTTCTTCTACTGTAAAAAATGCATTTGGATTGAATTTTTTAATTAAATCGACCACTTTTTTCACTTCACGTCTTGGCACAATTGTAAAAACCACCTTTACCTGCCCAGTTGTACCATGGCCGTCAATAATGGTTACACCGTAGTCAGCAGATGTCAGATATTCCACCAGTTCTGTCGCGTCCTTATTTGTTACAACTCTTATAAGAACAACCCCCAGAGAAAGTCTTTCTGCTATCCACAGACCAACAAAATTGCCCATTGCAAACCCACCCGCATACGCGATATAACATGCAGGATTAGAAAGGTTTTTCATGATCTGACCTAT
>SDBV01000438.1_pt1 | contig 59940 bp, 48 predicted proteins | sample 2277081 | NCBI WGS metagenome assembly SDBV01 (sample SAMN10402039, study PRJNA504765) | marine sediment metagenome | isolation source: marine sediment core GS10_PC15, 223 cmbsf | place: Arctic Ocean: Southern Knipovich Ridge | collected 2010
GCCTGGGTAACTGTAACCCCTCCCGGCACAATCATTTCCTTTAGTATCTCTTCTTCTCCTACAATCTCCTGGTTTTGAACCACAGCCATGTAATCGTCTGGCTCGGGGGTAAGTTGATTCTCATATAATCCAATTTCTATCATAGCTTAAGTATTTAGTGAAAAAAATGATTTATTCCTGATAAAAAAGAAACATTTTCCCTTCAACCAACGACACTCATTCCCAAAAAAATCATCAAACTAACCTATACACTTTGTTTCTTATTGGCTAATAATATTCACATGTTGTTCTAATAGAATTAAATCTAACAAAATAATACTACATATTGTAAATCATGTCCTTATCAATAATGATTCTAAATAATTATTGAAATTGCCTTATCAAGTTCATTCAGAATAAGCCTGCTTTACACAAGCTCTAAAACATTACAGGTTGATTTTCTGCATCTTCTCTTTAATGACCAACAAATAAAAAGGAGTTGAAAATCGATAAAATAAGAAATGTAACAAAACAGGTTTAAGATTTATTCTTAATTATTATAATGATTAATGAAATTATGCGAAAGGTTCTTCGGGATTTAAATATGCTGTTCTAACATCAAATGGAGCCGGAATAATTAGTTTAGCATACGCATCGGGTTAAGGCCGATAATTTCCCTCGCTCTTCGACATAGTTAGCAGGGCATATGGAAGCGATGTTATTTTGGGTAATGGTAATCCGAAAGAGAGTTGCTTTTGGCTGACCTTGCCAGGAATGACGGCAGGTAGAAAGCTATAACTGCAAGCTAAACCAATTGCTATTTTCACCTGAGTAGGTAAAGAACAAGCGCATGCCCAACCAGGGGATCTGGGGGATATTGAAATAAAAACCGGTACCTACCCCATACAATGGTTTTGTGGTAAACAAGTCGGCATAATCGTCTTTGCCATTGCCCCAATTCACATACACAGATTGTTCCATGGCAAACCAATCACGATTGAAATACGTGAAATGCCACCCCACATAGGCGGTATAATAGGATTGCCCGGAGATCTCTCCGGTCAATATACCTTTTACATCGCCGGCTCCCTTGTAAAACAGCAGCGAAGGTATTGTGGCTGAGGTATATCCCGTTGAAAATTCTGAACTGAATTGCACCGCCTTATTGAAAAGTTTATAGAAGTTCGCACCCAATCCTATAGAATAATAGAATGGGCTGTTATTGTCCAGGCCTATCCCGGCGCCAAGACCGATGCTTGCACTATACCCATCTTTTTGATGACGCTTCTTGTTGATATATCCAATCGACTCGCCAAGTGACAAACTCAAATAATTGATCTTATAGTTTCCTGCAAATGGGATTTCCGATTCAGTGAATGAAGAATCGCTTTCATGTTGAAAAATACTCCATCCAAAATTCGGTGAAAAACGATATTTAAAATCCTGATTCCATGGATTAGAGACGCCTCCTGAAATCTGTCGCTTAGAATAAGCAATCATGGATACTTTCTCCCTGTTTTTATACCTGTAGTTTGTCCCATGGCCAATAAGTACTCCGCCACTTACAGACATATTTTTGTAAAGTAATTGCCTGGGGACGTTAATGCTCATATTAAAATTTCGGGCATTTGTCCCAGTCGTTCCTCCAATATTAAAATTGATATTGCGACCAAGAAAATTGGCATCCGACATGCCCATGCCCAAACTCCAGTCCTGCCGATTGCCACTAAAGCCAAAGGCCGGCACGATGGTGAAGGCATCTTTAGCCATCAAATTCAAAAGGATCTTTCCATCCGCTAAGGTATCGAGCCTATAGTCCACCTTTGCAAAATTACCTACATTCCACACGCGGATGATCATGGTATCCAGGATGCCCGGAGTTACTATGTCCCCGGCAGTGAAACCTAATTCCTGCTTAATGATATGCGCCTTAGTACGCCAGTTTTTGCTTATCTGAATAGAATCGATTCTGATGTTTTGATCAGGGAAAAGATTTATCTGGCTAATCGCCGGAGCTGAAGAGAGAAAAATAAAAATGAGTATAAATACGTTTCTGGTCATATCATGATGTCGATGAGGTAAAGATATCTGAAGCCATGTTTTTAGGGAAGAAAATTGAATGGTATGGGCTAAAATCAAATCATCATCCGTGAATGAAAAAATCCCCTTACATTGGAGTGATAAAAATGCAAATAGCGGGATGAATGAATCTTACTTTCACACCTGCAAATGATGGCATGGAATGTCTTTTGTGAAAAGGTAAAGGGGCTTAATTGAAATAATAGGAGGAGTGAACTATAATAATTGAATTGGCGTAAATATTGGAATCAAATTATTTACCACCGAGAACTCAGAGATTTTTGACGAAGAACTACGGAGAGGAATTATATGAAAGAAAATGAAATTACCTGAAAAATCATTGGATGTTCAATTAATGTGCATAAAGCGTTAGGCCCGGGATTATTGGAATCTGCCTATACAGCATTCTGAAATTAAAAAGTGGCATTAATTCCCAATTAGCTTAACTCCTTATTAAGTATAGTGTAAATCTCTGAAATCGATCTGTTTTGTTGTGATGCTATGTTCTTGCACGATTCATATTCGATGGTAGTTCTTTTCTTTCCTGAAGGCAATTCCACTTCTTTTACCTTGACCTCACCTAAAGAAGTCTTAACGGTTTTTATAGTTCGATTCAAGGTTTGCCTTGCCACAGGATAATTTCGAACACCAATAGTAGTGGTATTTTCAAACAAGAAATTTGTCACTCCCTGAATATCCTTTCTTGAGGCGAAAGCAGAAAGGAGGAGGCCAGGCCGGCCTTTTTTCATGATGATCTGGGTATAATAAAAATCTAGCGCACCTGCCTTAAACAGGTTGTCCTGAAAATCACTCCCCAACAATTCGGAAGACATATCATCAATATTGGTTTCTACCATGAATATCTCCTCTTTCTTTTCAGAAGAAGCTTCACAAATGGTAAGCCGTAACACATTTGGATGCTCAAAATTTTTCTCCCCAGGGCCGTGACCTGTTTTATTTTCAATTAATACAGGAATCTCAAATGAGGGATTTAAATATTTTAGAATCGCAGCTCCCGTTGGTGTCGTCATTTCACCCTGCACTTTTCCGGCATAGGTAGGCATACCTAATAATAGCTCCTTTGTCGCTGGAGCCGGTATGGGCATTCTGCCATGATCTGCCATCACAAATCCATGACCTGTGCAAATTGCCGAGGATACGGATTGCTCAATATCCAGTTTGTCCAGAAGAAATGCTGTGCCTACAATATCTAAAATAGAATCAATGGCGCCCACTTCATGAAAATGGATCTTGTTGATATCCACTCCATGGACCTTGGATTCTGCTGTTCCCAATAAATAAAAAATCGCTTTGGCTACAGCTTTGGTATTGTCGCTCAAATCCCCTTCATCAATCAGCTTTTCGATGTCCTTCAAATGTCGATGCTGCCCATGTGAATGCGTATGAGTAGTTGTAGTTTGGGCGTGGCTGTGGGCGTGGCTGTGTGCATCTTTATCATGACTATGTGAATGCTTATCCTCCGCATATTCATTATGATCCAGAATTTTAATGTGCCGGCATGCGATGCCGGCTTTTTCAACATCTGAGATTTTCACCTCTACCTTATCCAGATTTAGCAAGGAAGGCAACAGTAACAATTCATTATATGCGCCTGTCAATTCTGCCAAAGCGCCAAGAAACATATCTCCACTAAGGCCGGAAAACGCCTCTATTTTTAATACACTCATTCAATTGAAAGTTATAAAATTATCTTTCCTTCTAAAATGGTCGGAAGCTTGAAGACCAAAGTCGCCCGCCTGCCGGCGAGGCAGGGAAGTATTTTTCACCTCTGACTTCGGTCTTCTGATTTCAGTCCTTTACTTATTATTTATAATTCGGTAAGCCGCCATAGCCGCTCCGTAGCCATTGTCAATGTTGACAACTGTGATCCCGTTTGCACAACTGGAAAGCATGGAATACAAAGCGACCTTGCCTCCTTCTGCAATTCCATATCCGATACTCGATGGAACTGCAATGATTGGCTGTGGCAATAAACCGCCAACAACGGTAGGCAATGCGCCTTCAAATCCTGCAACCACAACCAAAACTTTGAATTTTCTCAATTCTTCAATATTGTCTAAAAGCCGATGTACGCCTGCTACACCCACATCATGATATCTGCCTGCTTTTCTCCCAACAAATTTTAAGGTGTAGTAAATCTCATCGACTAAATATTGATCCGATGTACCGCCGGAAAGTATGGCTACCTCATCCTCTGCAAACGCTTTTGGAAATTCCCCTACCAAAAGAACCTCAGATACCGGATCGTAAAAATTTGGTTTATACCTATTACAAAGCACTTCTGCTTTTTCCTTTTGAACCCTGGTGACTAATGTACTCTTTTTGTTTTTTTGATAATCCTCGATGATGTCATTCAACTGATCAATCGTTTTGGAAGCGCCAAAAACCACTTCCTGAAATCCTATTCGCTCCTCTCGCTGGTAGTCAATCTTGAAATTTTTACTCACGCTATAGCCCTGTTTAATTTTCCTGAAACCAACCCTTCTTCATCAATCTCACAGTTTTCAAATCCTATTTCTTTTATATATTCCATGATAGATTTTTCGTGCTTTTTCAGCTCTTCCAATTGATCAGCAGGTACTTCGACTTTTACTTTGCTTCCGAAATGTCTTACCCTCACTTCCTTAAAACCCAGAGAATTCAACATATTTTCAGCATCCTCAATTTGTCGCAGTTTCTCTATAGTTACTTCCTGACCATACGGAATCCTGCTGCTCAGGCACGGACTTGCAGGTTTATCCCATGTAGGAAGATCAAATGATAGAGCCATGTCACGGATATCCGCTTTTGTAAAGTTACAATCGGCAAGGGGCTTGAGTACCTTAAATTCTGTGGCAGCTTTAATCCCTGGCCTGTAATCCCCCAAATCATCAAAATTTTGCCCATTTAGTATGTCCGTTCCGGGAAATTTCTTTGCAATTGCTTTTAACTCATCATATAAGGTGAATTTACAGAAATAACACCGGTCTATGGGATTTGATGCATAATTAGGATTCTCAAGTTCTTTTGTATTGACAATTTCCAGGTCTATATCAAACTCCTTACAGAAGGTTTTTGCAATTTCCAGATCCTTCCTTTTCAAACTTGGAGAATCAGAAATTACAGCAAGGGCATTTGCTTTCCCTAATAATTTCCTGGCCAAATAAGCCACAAGGCAAGAATCTACACCGCCGGAAAAGGCAACAATAACCTTGGTGCAATTGGATTCAAACCACTTTTCTATTTGACTTAACTTTTTACTATGTTGACTCAATTCCATTACTCTATTTGATGAAAATCTCACTGACAAAGGTGATTTATTAATCAATAATAATCAATAATTGTTTTATCGAGAAATAAAATCATCAAAGTACAATGCGATAAAACAACAATTAAATACGAAAATCCATTTACATGAATAAGCGAAATAATTTGGGAAGTATGGATTATTGTGTTTTTTTTGAAACCTTTCTCAGAAAAAACATTCACATAGCAATTTATGGCAGCAAGTAGGAGTAAATTTTCAAGCAAATTCGGATTTATCGCTGCAGCTGCGGGAAGTGCAGTGGGCCTCGGCAACATATGGAAATTTCCATTTGAAGTCGGGAAAGGAGGAGGCTCTGCTTTTTTAATTATCTATCTTCTTTTTTGCTTTGTTTTGTGTTATCCCATCCTTGTCTCTGAAATCGCCATTGGCAGAAGAGCACAAAAAAGCGCTCCATTGGCATTTAAACCTCTTGGGCATAAGAATTGGTCTATAATTGGGATTCTGGGTATATTCTGCGCCGTAGTTATATTATCATTTTACAACATTGTAGCGGGATGGGTTTTGGGCTATTTTGTTGAAATGTTGTTAGGGAATTTTGACATAGGAAATCATTTTGAAGAATTTGTTAGTGATATTGCCGAAGTGGGAGGATATACGCTTGCCTTTATGATCGCCACAGCTTATATCGTATCGCAGGGTGTGACCAAAGGCATCGAAAAATTCAGTAAAATCTTAATGCCCCTTTTAGTAGCCATCATCCTTGTGTTAACAATTTATGCAATGACTCTTGATGGCGCTATGGAAGGAATTACTTTTTTCTTGGTTCCTGATTTTTCCAAATTAAATCTAAATGTAATTTACCGTGCATTGGGTCAATCCTTCTTTTCATTGTCTCTTGGGTTGGGCGCATTAATAACCTATGGCAGTTACTTGAGTAGAAAAGAAAATATTGTACAGGCGGGAGCGCTTATTACATTAGCCGATGTTGGAATCGCTTTCCTTGCCGGATTAATGATTTTTCCATTTGTTTTCTCGCAGGGAATTACACCTGAAGGTGGCGCCGGTTTGATCTTCATGACCATGCCGGGTATTTTCGAAACCATGGGGCCATCACTTGGTATCGTGATCGGATCACTTTTCTTTCTGCTCCTGGCATTCGCAGCGTTGACTTCAACAATTTCATTATTGGAATTGCCAGTGGCTTACATGGTGGATAAGCATAAAATCAAACGAAAAAATGCCGTATGGTACTCCGCAGCAGTTGTATTTTTACTTGGAATTCCATCTATGCTTGGCAACGGATATTCCGAATTTTTTACCAATTTCATAACCTATCTAGGAGCCGAAAAATCTGTGAATTTCATGGATTTTGTGACTGATATAGCTTCAAATACCTTGCTGCCATTTGGAGGATTGATGGTTAGCATATTTACTATTTATGCATGGAAACGCAGAAAACTTTTCAGAGAGCTTTCGCATGGACACCCAACTTTTACTAAAACATTTTTGGCCAGATATATTGGATTTTCTTTACAATATATTTGCCCTCCGGTATTGGGAGTGATTTTTATCGTTACCATTCTTGAGATTTTCTTTGGTGTGAAATTAATTTAGTTGATGGTTATTTGCCTGTAGTTGATGGCTTGATTTATCGTTACCAAATAAAATCCAATTGTACTTTTAAAAATCACGCACATGGATTTATCCTGATTTTTATTGAATTTCCGTAATCCAACAATTTTAAACTGAGACAGAATATTGGAAAACGCTCTGATTACATTCATTTTTTAGTAACTTTAAATAGACTAAAAAATGATCCTCAATGAATAATTCAAGACGTAATTTCATTCAAAAATCCATGCTTACCGTAGCAGGGATATCTGTAGCTCAACAATCATTATTGGCGAAAATATTTTCAGACGAACTGCCCTATAAAATGAACCCTCTGAGAAATAATATTGGCTATTTTACCGAACGCGGTGGAACGATAGGTTGGATGGTTTCAAAAAAAGGGATAGTGGTTATCGATACCCAATTCCCTGATCAGGCAAAGCATCTGATAACAGAGATAAAAAAACAGTCTGACAGAAAAGTTGATTTATTAATCAATACGCACCATCACGGTGATCATTCTGCCGGGAATATTGCTTTCAAAGGAATTGCGGATATGATCCTTTCCCACAAAAACTCGAAAAAAAATCAAATGCGCGTAGCCAAAGAGCGAGGACAGGAAGCAAATCAGCTTTATCCGGATACTACCTTCGATAAAGAATGGTCAAAAAAAATCGACGATGAAAATATCACATTAAAATACTTCGGACCGGCTCATACTGATGGTGATGCCATTATCCACTTTGAAAATTCTAATGTCGCTCATATGGGCGATCTGATATTCAATCGCCGCTTTCCTTTTATTGATAAATCAGCCGGGGCCTCGATCAAAAATTGGATTGAAGCGCTGGAGAAGACACAAAAAACGTACGATAAGGATACTCTATTTATATTTGGACATAACGGTGCCGGCTACGATCCTGTTGGCGGTATGCCAGATATCAAGGCCATGCAAAACTATTTACGCAGACTGCTCGAGGTAGTGGGCACTGAAATCAAAGCAGGCAAAAGCCAGGAAGATATCATGAAATTAACAGCAATTAAAGGCGCTGAAGAATGGAAAGGTGATGGAATCGGACGAAGTCTTTCTACAGCGTATCAGGAGTTGACTTCTGAATGATTTTTTTAAATTATATAATCAACTGAATTGCAATAAGTGTACGACAGATTGGTAAAATATTAGTTCCATTCGTGTTGGTTTCCATCATAAAACATTCTTGTAATCGTTGTGTTGTAGCATATATAATCTACAACCATTATGAAGAAATCAATCTTTTCAATTATTATTCTGTTTCTATTTTCATCTATTGATACATTTTCGCAAGATATAAGTATTGGCGGAGGATTGGGATATGGATCCAAAATCAATAATATCGGTTTGAACTTTCGGGGAGATGTCAAATTTCATAAACAGTGGTCCATTACGCCGCATTTCAATTACTTTTTCAATAAAAATAAAGGAGCGCTTACCAAAAAATGGAATGCGCTAAATGTTGACGGGCACTACTTTATTGAAATCGACCGGACCTGGCTTTTTTATCCTCTTTTTGGGATAAATTTTGCGTCTGTCGCCGAGGAAGCAAATGATATTTCCTTTTCCAATTCTGAGGTAGGAATCAACCTTGGGATTGGTTTAGACCATGATTTTGATAGAAAACTCTCAGGTTTTGGAGAAACAAAATATGTATTCGGCGACGCCGAACAACTTGTAATTACTTTTGGAATACTCTATAAACTTTAAGCTCAATTTTCTGATTTGTGGGATAAAAATTTTCCAACAATAATTGCCATAACTATCGCAATGTAAAACTGGCCAATCAATCCCTCCAGAATCGCTATTCTTTGCCCTAGAGAAGAAGTAGGCGCAAAATCTCCATAGCCAATTGTAGTGAGTGTAATGAAACTAAAATAAAAGGTATCCTGCATCCCACCTTCACTTTCTAAATCTACATTTAATGTGTCCGGATAGGCGCTTTCGAGAAAAGCAAAAATAAAAAAAAACATAACCCCAATCATAAAATATCCTGCAAAGGCTCCTATAATTACCGAGGCGGTTACTTTTTCAGACCGAATCAAGTCCTGGAACAGAAAGTAGGTGATAAAGGAAAAATATATAAATAGAAGAATAAACGCTGTTAAATCCAGTTCGTGCGACTTGTACCTATTCCAAATTAATAAAAATAAAAGTAATATAGCTATCAGTCCATAAGATAGAATCCTTTTTTTTGGAGATGTTTGAATGATCAAAATACTCGTTACAATCAAAACCGTAATTAGAAGCGGAAAAGGAAGGTGATTTAGTAAAAATACTTTTTCGAGTAATTCCGGAAGTATGAAAAAGGTCAATAATCCGGCCAGAAATATTGGATGTCGGTGGTCAACCAACCAGTCTTTTATTTTTTCTTGAAGCATTTAGTATTGACGTTTAATTATTTAAGATAAAGTGATGCATCTCAGTATATATTGTTGAATTTAGTAAAATTACTATACTATCCATAAATGGATATTATTGCTTTTCATAAGTTTCATTTATAAAAAAAATTCTATAGGAAATCAGGAGTGAGTTTGCTGTAATTAGAGAGTTGATTTTAAAAATCAAATTTTCTATAAAATCAAAAGCTAGCTTTATGAAAAAATAAAATCCGCCATTAAAAAGAGCAGGATAAAAATGATGACATTGAGTTGTTTCGAATAAAATTATTTTCATACTATGTTTTACCACAGTAAATCAGCAATTTTATCCGTTTAAATAATAAAATTTGATTTTAATTCAATATTACATAAGCTTGCACCGTTTAGTGTGAAATATAAAAACAAATCGATCCATCGAATGAGTCATATAATTGAAACTTCTGAGATTGCAAAAATTTATCAAATGGGTACGCAAACTGTAAATGCATTACAGTCCATTTCAATTCAAATAAATAAAGGCGAATATGTAGCTTGTATGGGGCCATCCGGCTCCGGCAAATCTACCCTGATGAATATTATCGGATGTCTTGATACACCAACCTCAGGTGAATATATACTAAATGGACACAATGTAAGCCATCTTACGGAAAATGAGCTGGCAGATATAAGGAACCAGGAAATTGGATTTGTATTTCAGACCTTTAATTTGTTGCCAAGAGCTACAGCCCTGGAAAATGTAGCGCTTCCACTCATATATGCCGGTTATAACAAATCAGAAAGGTATGAAAAGGCCCTTGCCACCCTGGAAAGCGTCAACCTCGCCGACCGGGCCGACCACAAGCCCAATGAGTTGTCTGGCGGTCAAAGACAGCGAGTAGCCATTGCACGAGCCCTGGTCAATGATCCAAGTATCATTCTTGCGGATGAGCCTACCGGTAACCTGGATTCCAAAACGTCTTATGATATTATGGATCTTTTCCACAAACTTCATGACGATGGAAATACCATTATCATGGTGACGCATGAAGATGACATCGCGCATTATGCTCATCGTATTATTCGCTTGCGGGATGGCCTGGTAGAAACAGATAAAATCAACGAAAACGTCTACACCTCTGATCAAATTCGTCAGACTGTTTAATGAAAATATATACGAAGACAGGCGATAAAGGTAAAACATCGCTACTCGGAGGCACTCGTGTATCGAAATGTGATGAACGAATTAATGCCTATGGTACAGTCGATGAGTTAAACTCCTTCCTTGGCCTGGTGAGCGATCTGGATCAGGATGAGATCAGGGGGGAATTCATTCGCACAATTCAATCCAGATTATTTACCATCGGGTCATCATTGGCGGCAGAAACTGATAAAGCCAGGAATATCAAACCCGACCTTGAAGAAAACGACATCAATGCGCTGGAAGACTCCATCGATCTTATGAATGAATCATTGCCTCCGATGAAAAATTTTATTATCCCGGGAGGTCACCAACTTGTCTCAAACACGCATATTGCGAGAACAATTTGCAGGAGGGCGGAGCGTCTGATCATAAAGCTTTCAGAAACCGAAAATATCGAAGAGATTATTATAAAGTATTTAAACAGGTTATCAGATTATCTTTTTGTATTAGCAAGAAAACAAGGTTTTGATCTGAACGTTAAAGAAATTCCATGGAAGCCGAGAGGATAATTCATTGAAATTGAGATGTTTTTTCTTACTTTTACCTCCCTTTTTTATTTCAGTATTGTAGCAATGACAAACACGATTAAAATTAACATTCAGCAGATCGACGAATCCCGTCTTAGCCAAATAGATTTCAATCATATTGATTTTGGCAAGGTTTATTCAGATCATATGTTTATTGCTGATTACTATCAGGGAAAATGGCAGGATTTTCGGATTGTGCCTTATGATATGTTAAGTTTCGCTCCCGGTTCAGCTATTTTGCATTATGGCCAATCGGTGTTTGAAGGGATGAAGGCGCATAAAAACGAATCCGGTGAGGTGCTGGTATTTCGTCCTGACATGAATTTCAAACGCATCAATCAGTCCTCGAAACGCATGTGTATTCCAGACCTTACCGAAGAAATATTCATGGAAGGCATGGTAGAGGTTTTACGGATTGATAAAAATTGGATTCCCGATCTGCCAAATACATCGCTATATATTCGCCCCTATATTTTTGCTATTGATGAATATATTGGGATAAAACCGGCCGACAATTATAAATTTATCATATTCACTTGCCCTGTAGGCCCATACTATTCAAAACCTTTAAAGGTAAAAATAGAGCAAGAATTTAGCCGGGCGGTTCATGGCGGAACCGGATATGCCAAGGCTGCGGGCAATTACGCAGGATCTTTATATCCGGCAAAACTTGCCCAGGAAAAAGGCTACGATCAGTTGATTTGGACGGACGGCGCAACCCACCAGTACATTGAAGAAGCCGGGACCATGAACATTATGTTCATCAAGGGCAACAAACTGATCACTGCAAAAACAGGAGATACGGTACTAAAAGGAATTACCAGGGACAGTGTGCTCACCATTGCTAAAGAATGGGGGATTGAAGTTGAGGAACGAAGTATATCTGTTGATGAAATTGTAACAAGCCTTAAAAAAGGTGAAATCACTGAAGCTTTTGGCACCGGCACTGCAGCGACCATTGCATCTATTGAGCTGATCAGCGATGGCACAACAGACTTTAAACTCCCTTCCGTAAGTGAGGAAAATTTTTCAAGTAAAGTATTTAAAGAACTTGATCATATAAAAACAGGCAAAAAGGAAGACCGGCATGGCTGGATTTATAACGTTTAGCGGCCTTTCTTCCAAAGACTTTGTTTATATTAACACAATTACAACAAGTTTAGCTAAGATTAAGCTACTGCAAAATGATGCAAGTTTTCAACCTTATTAAGCAGAAAAGTTGCTTTTTTATAAATAAGAAGACTTGAAATCCTTTCAATTCATGATAGCAACATATCTTTCCCGGGGAAAAGACCTCCCGCGCTTAGATAAGATCACTTACACGCCACCTCAATTATTAAGAAATTAATATAGATTGAATGTGGTATGTAATTTCTTTAAATAGCTCCCTAGCCCTATTAGTCAAAATTTATTAATAAATCCGAAAGAAATTGCACTTAAACGGGGCCAAAGCACATCATATTACCTTTTTTTTAATGGCCTGATAAAATTTGTCAATCGAATAATTATTCCATGAGCTATCCAATTGCCAGGAAAAATATCTTTGAATCGCAAGGAATAGATACGATACAATGACAAAAAAAATGAATTTACCAGGAATATCTTACTAGCAATGGGGCTCCGTGTCGATTAAAGTTTTATATTCAATAAAAAAAACAAAATGAAATGCTTAAAAAAGCTGGGACATTGACACAACTGTAATATAATTAAATAGGATAAATTGCAGGCTAATCTAAAGAAGCTGATCTTTATTCACTGGACGCATAGTCTATCAATCACATTAAATATAAGCACTGTGGCAAGAATAATAAGCATAAGTAATCATAAAGGAGGAGTTGGCAAAACTACAATTGTAGCTAACCTCGGATTTGCACTAGCCAGGAATTTCAAAATACTTCTGATCGACCTTGATCCGCAAGGCAATTTGTCATCTGGTTTAGGCTTTGAAAATCGCGAAGAAAATATTGGAAAATATTTTAAGGACATAATTCACTTCAGGTATCCGGAAGTTACTCCCTATGTCATTAACAGCTATATCGATATTATTCCCGGAAATATTGATTTAATCAAAATGGAAAATCAGTTGCACGATACCATTCGTGCCGAGTTTATATTGAAAGAAATTATACTTCCGCTAAAATGTAAATATGACCTGATTATTATCGATTGCCCTCCTTCATTTAACCTCCTTACAATTAATGCGCTTCACAGCAGTAATTTAATCCTTATTCCAGCAAAACCTGAAATATTTTCAATACATGGAATTAACCATATAAAAAACTTTGCAAATGAAAATGCCATTCCATTCAAGGTTATATTTAACCAGGTAAACATGAATTCCATTCTTCATAGAGAAACGATACAAAAGGCAAAGGAACAGTTTAATGGCAACCAAATGAATCATACGATCAGGAATACCATTGTATTAGCCGAGGCCTTCGAGAATGCCCAAAATATTTTTAATTATAAAAGCGAAAGTTCGGGGGCTGCTGATTTCATTGAGTTAGCAGAAGAATTACTTCCGTTTCTTTGAGTCACAAATCTTCATGCAACAAATTAATCTGACAAGATCCATCAACTGGAAATTGATAAATTTGATGTTGCGGTAGCAAAGCTATGATATAGCATTGGAGCTATGATCATACAGTGGGCTATAAGCAGATTCTAAAATATTTCATTCAATTATTCTAAATCCGAATGAAATCCTTGCTATTTTTGTTTCAATTGGAAAGCAATAAAAACTTGCAGCGCTTTAGGCAACGGGTAATAGTTTTTACTATAATGGCAACCAGATTCACGACTTTTTTATTTTTGTTTCTGCTTTTTTCTGTTGGCTTGCTTCATCAGATTATAGCACAAAGAGAATATATAGTTGTAGAAAAAACGCTTACAGATAAGCAGATAAAATACAGTTCAGGAGATAATATTAGTTATAAGCTGAAAGTTGAAGATTTTTTCAGGACAGATCACATCATTGCACTGAACGACTCTTCAATCGAATTTCATTATAACCAGATCTTGTACAGTGAAATATCAGAGATCAATATTAAAGGAGAACGCTTTACTAAAGCTAATTATAAAAGCATTGGAAGTACATTACAATTTGTAGGTATTGGCTACATTGCAATCGATCAGTTCAACCAGGTAGTTGTTCGTGGTGAGGAGGCTTCTTTTAATCAGGGTGTCTGGATCGCCGGAGGGTTAATATTTTTAGGCGGAACCATATTAAAATTGCTTTCACCAAAAAAGGTGAGGCTGGGTGGTAAATACCGAATCAGATATATGAATTTAAAGTGACAAAAATACCGATGTCGAAACATGGAAAGCGAAATTAATGATTTCCACATACTTCGGTCTCCAGTCTGCGGACAACGAACCCGATACAATAATGAAAGTACATTTAAATTATAATTTAATATGACAACAGATCAATTGAAAGATCTAAAGGCTCGTGTTCACGCCTTGAGGAGGTATCTTTGACTACGCTAACAAAATTGCAGAAATCGAAGAAGAAGAAGGATTGACCACTCAGCCCGGATTTTGGGATAATCCAAAAGAGGCCGAAAAAATAATTAGAGCTATAAAATCTAAAAAAGTATGGACGGATAATTTCGCCAAACTCAATTCGGCTTACGAAGACCTTGAAACCCTAAACGAATTTTATGCTGAAGGAGAGGTTGAAGAATCGGAAGTCAACCAGGAGTTTAACAACGTAGTCAATATTCTTGAAGAACTAGAATTCAAGAAAATGTTGAGCAGTGAGGAAGATCAGCTCAATGCGGTATTGGAAATCAATCCGGGAGCCGGAGGAACGGAAAGCCAGGATTGGGCAGAAATGTTGATGCGGATGTACATCATGTGGGGAGAAAAAAACAACATGAAAGTACGTCAACTCAATCATCGTCCCGGAGACACTGCGGGTATTAAATCCGTGACACTTGAAATGGAAGGTGATTTCGCTTATGGATATATGAAATCTGAAATCGGGGTACACAGGCTGGTCAGGATTTCTCCATTTGACTCTGGCGGCAGAAGGCATACCTCTTTTGCGTCCGTGTATGCGTATCCCCAAATTGATGATTCCATTCAGATCGAAGTAAATCCTGCTGATATCACATGGGAAACATACAGGTCAGGTGGGGCCGGTGGACAGAATGTGAACAAAGTAGAAACTGCTGTACGCCTTCGCCATGCACCTTCAGGATTGGTTGTAGAATGTCAACAGGAAAGATCACAGCTGCAGAATAAGGAAAAAGCAATGAATTTGCTTAAATCCCGACTCTATCAGATAGAGGTCGAGAAGAAAAACGAAGCGCGGGCAAAAGTAGAAAGCTCAAAGATGAAGATCGATTTTGGTTCACAGATCAGAAATTATGTGCTACATCCTTACAAACTCGTAAAAGACAATCGCACTGGCGTGGAACGTTCGGATGTGGTAAATGTACTTGATGGGGACCTCAACGAATTTATTAAGGCCTTTTTAATGCAAAATTAGATTTTTGTTTTTTGACCAATTGAAATAATAATCCTCCTTTTTGATTGAAATGTCCTTTCGAAGAGGAGCGGATACGTTTACTTTTGCTTATCATAATAGAATTAAAATCGATGTTGTTAAGAAAAGGATTTAAAATCTTATGATTAATGGCAATAATCTTAAAATAACAAATTATGTCTCTTGAAAATAGATATGCTTCAAGTCCAAATGAAGTTAAAACATTTGATACAAATCAATTGAGATCAAATTTCCTTATTTCCGACATCATGGTGTCAGGTGAAATAAAAGGAGTTCATTCCAACTATGAAAGGATGATCACACTAGGCGCTGTGCCTGTCAATAAAGGTATTAAGCTACCGAATTTCCATGATTTCACTAAGCAGGAAAATTTCCTTGACCGAAGAGAAATTGGAATAATTAATGTTGGCGGTCCAGGATCAATTTCTGTTGATGGAGAAATTTTTTCCATGAATAATAAAGATTGTCTCTACATCGGTCTGGGGAAGAAAGATATTGTTTTCAGTAGTGATTCATCAAGTGAGCCTGCAAGTTTTTATATGAATTCAAGCCCTGCACACAAAGAATATCCAACTCAAAAAGCAGCAAAAGCAGATGCTAATCCTGTCGAACTTGGAGCGCCAGAGACTTGCAATGTGCGAACGATTTTTCAGTACATTCACATGAATGGAATAAAGAGTTGCCAACTGGTTATGGGATTTACTGAATTGAAGACCGGAAGCATCTGGAATACTTTCCCTCCGCATGTGCATGACCGAAGAATGGAAGTTTACTTTTATTTTGATCTTCAAGAAGGTCAAAAGGTTTGTCATCTAATGGGACAGCCGGATGAAACAAGGCACATTTTTGTCAAAAACCATGAGGCGGTTATTTCTCCAAACTGGTCCATTCACTCGGGAGCAGGGACAAGTAACTACAGTTTTATTTGGGGTATGGGTGGTGAAAACATGGAATTCACCGATATGGATCCCGTAATTGATATTTTAAAATAAAGAAGTAAATCAACAAAATATGTCTTTAGAATTATTTAATCTGAAAGGAAAAGTTGCCTTAGTGACCGGCGGAACCCATGGCCTGGGAATGGCCATCGCTAAAGGGCTTGGTAATGCAGGCGCTAAAATCGTTGTAAATGATATTTTTCAGAAGAAACTAGATGAAGCGAAAGCTGAGTACGCCAACGAGGGGCTGGATGTAGCAATTTACAAATTTGATGTTACTGACGAAGACGCAGTCATCAAAGGCATAGCACAAATTGAAGCTGAAGTTGGGCCAATCGACATACTGGTAAATAACGCTGGAATAATTAAGCGAATTCCTTTGGAAGAAATGACCGTAAAGGAATTTTCGGATGTGATAAATATTGACCTTGTCGCTCCGTTTATCATGGCCAAGCATGTTGTGAAAGGTATGATACAAAGAGGAAATGGAAAAATCATCAATATGTGCTCGATGATGAGTGAGCTTGGCAGAAACACCGTTGGCGCTTATGCCGCTGCCAAAGGAGGATTGAAAATGCTCACCAAAAATATGGCTACAGAATGGGCAAAACACAATATTCAAAGCAACGGAATTGGTCCTGGATATTTCGCGACAACACAAACAGAACCTATCCGGGTTGAAGGTCATCCATTCAATGATTTCATCCTCAACAGAACTCCTGCTGCAAAATGGGGAGATCCGAACGATCTTCAGGGAGCTGCCATCTTTTTGGCTTCAAACGCTTCAAATTTCGTTAATGGGCATATATTGTATGTTGATGGTGGAATTCTTGCAACAATTGGCAAGCCGATCAACGAGGATTGATTGAAATTAAATGGATAAAAAAAGGTGGTCACGTTTTGAGTCCGCCTTTTTTATTGCTTTGTCGTCTATTGTTAAAGTATTTTTTTTCTTAAAAAGTCCTGGAATCATCAAATTTTTCCAGGTAATCTCCGACTCTTTTCACAAACATACTACCTAAGGCTCCATCAACTACGCGGTGATCGTAAGAATGAGAAAGCGTCATTTTATTCCTGATTGCAATGGCGTCACCTTTTTCAGTCTCAATGACAGACGCCTTTTTCTCAATTGCTCCAATTGCCAGAATACCTACATTTGGTTGTAATATAATCGGAGTTCCCATAGTGCTTCCAAAAGACCCCACGTTGGTCAGTGTGTACGTAGACCCAGAGATTTCTTCGATACTAAGCTGGTTCTCCCGAGCCCTGAAGGCAAAATCATTCACCTGCCTGGCTAACCCCACCAAATTCAACTGATCAGCATTTTTAATGACAGGAACGATTAAATTTCCATCAGGTAAAGCAACAGCTATTCCGATATTTATCCGCTTCCTCTTTATAATTGTATACCCATCTACTGAAATATTCATCATGGGATAATCCTGCAAAGCTTTAGCCAGCGCTTCTATAAATATTGGAGTAAAGGTAAGTCTCACACCAAGTTCCTTTAAAAAATGATCTTTTACCTTATTCCTCCAATTCACAATATTGGTAACATCCGCTTCAACAAAAGAATGCACATGAGCAGACACATTTCGCGACTCAAGCATCCGGTCTGAAATGATGCGGCGTACTCTGTTCATTTCGATTACCTCATCCTCTTCATTAGCGATTGGCGCGGGAATAGAAGTCCCCTTTTCAACAGCCGATCGGATAGAAGAAAGTGCCGAGCCATTTGATTTGAACTGGGCGCCTTTACTTTTTCTCTTTTTCAGATAGTTAATAATATCATTCTTAGTAACCCTATTTTCCTTACCACTTCCTTCAATCGCATCAAGTTCTTCTATGGAGATTTCCTCTTCCCTTGCAATGTTCTTAACAAGAGGGGAATAAAACCGATCTGTAGTAGAGGCAACAACTGAAACCACCTTGCTCAAAACAGGCTCTTGAATTCTGTCTGCAACAGAGGTTTCGACTGCAGAAATTGTGGCTTCCGCGACTTTTCCATTTTCCAAAGTAATATTATTTCCCTTTGAATTTACAGGAATATCAATTTCAGCGCCATCAGTACTCAATAGGGCTATTGGAGACCCAATCTGTACTATATCTCCTTCTTTAGCTAAGAATTCTTTAATGATTCCTTCTTGAATTGCAGGCACTTCCGTGTCCACTTTGTCAGTTGCAACCTCCAATAAAGGTTCTTCTGCTTCCACCTTTTCGCCTTCTTTCTTTAACCAGGTAATGATTGTTGCTTCAATCACGCTTTCTCCCATTTGTGGCATAAAAATCTCGATTAGAGCCATCAGTTTCTCTTTTTGTTCCAGATTTAGTTAGATGTTGCCAATGTAGCATTTTTCAATCCTATTCTCAATTGTTTTCTACCAATCTTTCGTGAAGCAAAGTTAATAAAGCCGTAGAAGTTATTTGGATATTCACATCCCTGTCTTTGGTAAGATTAAGCTTTCTCGTCCTGACATGATCTTCCCAGGCACAGGCAATCCAAATAAGGCCTACAGGTTTTTCAGGGGTGCCACCTCCAGGGCCTGCAATACCGCTAGAGGCCAGTCCGAAATCTGCCTTAAACTTTTGCTTAACATGGATAGCCATTTCTGTTACAGTTTCTTCGCTCACCGCACCAAATGTTTCTATAGTTTCTGCAGTCACACCGAGTTGATCTATTTTAATTTCATTTTGATATGGGACAATCGCTCCGTTAAAATATTCGGAACTACCAGGAATGCTTGTGATTCGATGTGAAACATATCCTCCGGTACAACTTTCTGCCAGGGCCAATTTTTTGTTTTTCTTGTTTAGTAACCGGCCAATTACCATCTCCAACGAATCATCATCATAGCCATATACATATTTCTGTACCAAAGGCAATAGAGTCTGGATTAATTGATCGACTTGCTTTTTGATCTCGTCCAGGTCTGTGCCAACTGAAGTCAAGCGGAGTTTTAAATCTCCGAATGTAGGTAAGTAGGCCAATTTCACTTGTGGAGGTAGATTATTTTCCCAATCCTCAATTTTTTCTGCCAACCAGGATTCTCCAATCCCTGCAAGTCGTACTATTTTGTGGTAGATAATTGGTAGTTTAAACTCTTTCTTTATACGCGGAATTACATTTCCTTCCATCATAAATTTCATCTCGTGCGGTACGCCCGGCATGGAGATAAACACTTTTCCTGCCCGGCAGCTTGCCTGCCCTACCTCGCCTGCAGGCAAACCTGATTTATTAAACCACATCCCACAGGCCGTTCCGCGCTCGTTGGGTATCATTTCACATTTTTCGGGCAAGGCTGCCTGAAGTCGTGTCAACTTATTTAATTCCCGGCCACGGCTTGTCATATATGCCTCCAATTCAGCGAGCGCTTTTTTGTTCATTTTGATATCGCAATCAAAATATTTGGCCAGGCATGGTTTCGTTAGATCATCGCTGGTTGGTCCAAGCCCTCCGGTTATCAATACTATATCTGACCGCTGTTCTGCTTCCCTGAAAGCTTGAAGAATTTCCTCTTCTACATCAGCACAAGTAGTCCGTCGGATTACCTTTACACCAATCTTATCCAGCTCTCCACTCATCCAATGTGCATTAGTGTCTAGTGTCTGGCCATATAATATCTCATCGCCAATTGTGATTAGCTCAGCTAGTACCTTATTCATTATAGATTAATAATTATAGAAATTAAATGCTTTTCAAGAACTCTTATCCTCTTCTTTAGTTTTCAGTTTTTTCAAAAAGCTTCGCAAGATCATAGAATTATACTGACTTTTCAAAAGTTCATGGATAATGAAATATGAAATTGGATAAATAATATCCATCCTGCATCGCTAGTTTTTTCCAAAGCGATGTACAATTTTATTATAAAATATGGAATAAGTGATAATCTTTACCGCTTAAGAATTTTAGCGATAATTGGATTCGTTGCATTCAAGGATTTAATGAAATAAATGCCATTTTTCAACTCCGCTATATTTACCTGACGTAATGATTTTCCTTTGGTGATTACAAAAGAGTCAACTATTCTGCCTGATATGTCAACCAGCTCAAACTGATAATCTCGGGAAAGAGCGCTCCCGAAATTAAATGTAAGTAAATCCGTTGCCGGATTTGGATAAATGCTCAACTCATCAAAATTCTCTTCCACCAAACCTGTAATACTCACTACATGTATTTGATAATAAGCTGTATCAAAACAACCATTATATCCTTCTGCTACCAAAGCGTATTCATATTCACCGGGCCTATCATACGTTTCAATTACTGAATTTGCAGATTCAATTTTTCCAGAAGGCAAAAACCAGTAGGAGTTAATTGTATTTACAGATAGGTTTATCAAATTAACCTGATTTTCTCGTGCTATGTCAATCGTATCAGCAGAAGTTTCGATGATGGATTTAACGGGATTCAAAGTCACTTTAATAGAGGCTGAATTACTTTCAAGCAATCCATCCACACTTGTGACAAAAATCTCGGTAGGTTCTTTGATATTGTCAATAATCATGGATTTTCCTTTGTGCAAGGGCTTACTCAGGCTCAAGTCATCATAAAAATAAAAAATCTCTCCATTTTTCGGTTGAATATTCAAGCTGGAATATTTACAAATTTCTATATCTTCCAACAAAGGTAAATTGCTGACCTCAGGAGAAATATTAATAATCAAGGTATCTGTGCATCCTTCTCCGTCAACTTTTATTTGTGAAATATCAAAGGGACTCGGCGAATAAATATAGTTAAATTCTACTTCACTGCTTTGGAAGGTGTCATTTACCAACCACTGAATTGAATTTGCTTGCCCTTGATCATTATAAATATTCAGCACGAACTTTTCATCCAGATTTAAGGTGTCTATTTTATATCCAAATCCCATTTCCAGATGTTTCATAAAAATGTGCATTTCTATAGCGACACTTTCAAATTCTCCATTGGCATTCACAATATAAAAAGCCGTATCCGAGTCAATCGCATTAGTTATAAACTCATTTCCTTCAAAAAGTACTTCTAATAGTTCTTTTTCACGGTAGACTTTGATCTTATTTGTATTGGATGCGGATATGGCTGCAGTGGTTCCTTTACAAATTTGTTGATCCTCAACTATTGCTCTTTCATTCCTTTGGCCAACAAATAGATTCTGATTAGTGGAATCTAAACAGCCATATACATTTGAAGCGATCAATTTAATCGAATAAAGCCCTATAGCATTATAATTTGTAGACGGGTTTTCTACAATAGTTGTATATCCATTGCCAAAATCCCACCGCCATTGATCACTCAAAATGCTGCTATTGTCAATTTGTATAGACGTAAATTTCCCGCTTTCTATAAGTAATGTATCAGAAGGTAAAATAAAATCCGCAGTAGGATTTCCGGGTTGCACCATGATTTTCATGACATCACCCGCATATCCACTATCCAGATTGATGGTATAATACACCTGTTCAGACAGCACGGGTTCTGTTTTATATGAATTGCCGCTGTCAAGTTTTAGAGATAAATCAACATCCGAATAAAACTCATAAACATCTCCTTCAGGATCAATTAATGCACTATCCCCTAAGCAGGCATAAAAAGTGCCGGCTAATGGCGGATTATTTAAATATTCCGCATAGTTGGATTTAGCCAGGTCTAAGGCTGATTTCAATCCATCAAGAGAAGTTGAAGCGAGCAGGGCAAAAGAAATTTTAGCGCTTTCATTTGGTGTCAGGTTTATGCTTTTACCTCCGACAATGTGAGCCACATCGTTACCGCTACCCTGTGTTCCAGCCTGCATTTTTGGGGTAGCAGATGTTAGAAAATCATGTTTCATTTTATCTCCAAAAAGCGTATCAATATCTGCGACGTTTCCGTTTAGCGATCCAATATCAATCGAGTAATTTGCAGCCGTTTGATTGGTCAACAATGCAATCCCCGCATACAAATCATTCGACGATTTATCGAACACATAACCAAGATGATTTGACACATCCCAAGAAGCTTCATTAGATTGAAAATCACCCAAATCCCAATCTGCAAACAAACCGGCATTTAATCCATTCAACATTGAATCTCCTGTATTAATTATTCGATATTCAAAGATGATGTATCCGTCGTTAGTATTATTTTCCCAAGTCAATATCTTTTGCTCTATCTTGATGTCAAGTTTTGAATCAATGGTATCGTTAGGTTTAAAAACAGACCGGGCATCAAAATCGGCTACTGAATTGTCATGAAGTTTAATATTAGTCTCGCTAATGAAATCCTCCTCCCTGGAAAATTTATCATAATTGTTAATCACATTGTCAATCACATGAGTTGTATCAAGACTAATGATTAAGCCGGTATGACTGTCAATATATTCTCCATGAAATAACACACCGATTCCATTCCTATAATCTGCGTCGTCAAATCCAATATCGCCATCACTGCAAACTGTAGCTGCTAAGTTTTCATCAGAAATATCAAAGTAATCCGGGGTTGTAATAATTTCGAAGTACTGAAAATCATTATAATTACTTCCTAACAAATCTATTCTAAAAAGTATACGCTCCCCGGGAGACACATCAGAATTTATAATAAAAGATATGAGATTTTCATTATTTTGATAGGATTCGTTCTCTCCAAGATGATCAATAAATATCTGGTCAGTTTCCCATAATACATTTCCTGATGGGTTTGAGATTGTAACCGTGACATTTTCAGCATTTCTCAAATAGTTCGTGAATATCAAATTCATCACAACGGTATCATCAGGAAATAATAAGTTCCCATGATTGCTTTGATATTGAAATTCACTAAGCCGAATAGAAGGAGTCAATATATCACTTAATGCATTTTGAACATTAAGGCGACCGCTGCCAAGCATACCAAAAAAGTCCATATTAGAGCCTACGGCATAGATGTCATCAGAAGTTACTCTTAGCTGTTCCATCACTTGAATGGCGGAGAACTCGGGAAAATGAGACCTAACCAATGCCGCTGCACCTGCGACTAAAGGAGCAGATAAGGATGTTCCTGTACTAGTTTCATAACCTCCATCATTCTGAGTTGTATATACGTTATTACCAGGCGCCATGATATCAATAAAATAACTATAAGTAGCCCAGGAAGCTAAATTATCATTTATATCTGTCGCTCCAACCGAGAACACATTATCAAAGGATGCAGGATAAAAGTCAAGTTCAGCATGGGTATTTCCGGCGGCGGCTACCACTACCACATCTTTTTCCAAAACCGCATAATTAATGATATCCTGTCCGTATTCCGAAGCAAATCCTGGTGTTCCCCACGACAAATTAATAACCTTGCATCCGTGGTCTGCAGCATAGACAATACCTTCATATCCATGGGTGAAAATTTGAGAATTTGTTTCTGCAATCTTCACCGGCAGATATTTGCTATTAAAACCAATCCCCGCAATACCAATCCCGTTATTGGTGGTTGCTGAGCTCAATCCCGTCACGACCGATCCATGAGGATGCCCATCTGCGGTTGGATCATTGTCATTATTGGCCAAATCCCAACCATAAAAATTATCAATATAGCCATCGCCATCATCATCCACTCCGTTGATTGAATCTGCATAGTTAAATGCGATATTCCCCAAATCCTCATGATTCATATTCACTCCTGAATCAACAATTCCGATGACAATAGAAGAGTCAGATCGCTCTATTTGCCAACCTTCATACGCTTTGATCACCGTCAGATAAGTCTGTTGCCCATTAGTTGGATTTGCCTGGGGATCGTTTGGAATAAAAAGGAATTCATTTTGAAATAATGGCTCTGCATATTCTATTATATCCAATTGCTTGAGTCTGGCTATTTCTTGCCAAATATTTGATCCGGACCTCAGTTTAATTTTATAAATGTTATGAAGACTTGAGGAAGATAAACGGGCATTTGAAAATGATTTTTTATTAAAAATCTGATGATGCCCTTCATAGTCAAGCAATTCTTTTATTTTTTGCAACTGAGTTTCATGAGAAAAAGAAACTCTGCCGGCGGAATTAGTTGGTGTTTTTAGTTTGAGAACAATAAGATCTGCGTGTATTTTTTTTACCGGATCTCCTAATGAATTAACTTCAGATTGGGCGGTAACATTTTGGCTAAAACCGAGAGCTAGTAATAAATAAAAAAACACCCTTTTTTTCATCAAGGCAGTATGTAATTTATAAAATCCAAAAAAATCTTAATAGAGTTATGAGCAATATAGTTTTATTATATTAATAATCAATTGGTAACCTGATCGTCCGGCTCAACGATACCTACTGTTGTTGCTGATTGATCTTCATTTTACGAACCACTTTGGCCAACAACTTTGGTGCGAACCTTTTTAAATACACGCCCATTACTTCTTTGCCTCCAAAATAAATTTCTTTTTTATTGCCCTCTACGGCTTTAATCATCGCTTTCGCAGCATCTTCTGCTGTTTTTCCACCGGCCTGATTTTGATCCATCATATTATGTGCAGAACCATCACCGGTTATGGCATTAAGGGAAATATTGGTTTTAATATACCCTCCGCAAAAAATGGTTGTAAATATGTTGTTTTCCCATACTTCCGCAGCAAGAGCTTCATAAAAACCATGCAATGCATGTTTAGATGCAGAATAGGCAGATCTGAAGGGTGTACCGAATTTTCCTACTAAACTGCTGGTAATAAGAATATGTCCGCTATTGTTTTTTATCATACCAGGCAACACCTTTTTGGTGAGTTTTATCGCCGAAAAATAATTGACGTTCATCAAGCGCTGATCAACTTCAAAGGAGGTTTCATTTACCAATGATCGCTGACTTATCCCTCCGTTATTAATCAATACGTCAATGGTACCGTGTATTTTTATAGCTGCATCAGCAATCTCATCAAGTGATCCTATATTTGCCAAATCAAGAGGCAATACATGTATATTTTCCTGAGCAGCGTCAGGACAGTTTGACTTTACTTTCTCCAGCACTTCCTTTCTTCTTGCGGAAAGGATCAGCTTATTTCCTCTTTCTGCCAATTGATAAGCCAATTGCTCTCCTATTCCCGATGAAGCGCCGGTAATCCATATTGTTTTATTTGTAAGTTTTGTCATTTCTTATTTCTTCCTTTCATATTGCACAAAGGCAAAATTATACTTATTTTTTTCATCGGCTTTATGCTCTTCCCGCTTAGTTTCTTCCCAAACATTCATATCAATTTCCGGGAAATAGGTATCGCCTTCAAATTCTTCTTGTACTTCAGTAATGATTAGTTTATCTGCGATGTCCATGGATTGGCTGTAGATTTCACCTCCTCCAAGAATAAAAACGGTATCCAATCCTATTTTTTCGGCATGTTCAATGGCGCTATCCAAGCTCTGAAAAGTTGTAACCCCATCGGCAATATAGTTTTTATTTCTGGTTATAATCCATGATTCTCTTTTGGGCAGTGGGTTTCCAAGCGATTCAAATGTTTTTCTACCCATTATCAAAGTATGCCCTAAAGTGGTTTTCTTGAAAAATTTGAGATCAGCAGGTAAATGCCAGATCAAATCATTGTCCTTTCCAATTACATTGTTAAGGGCCTTTGCGGCCATTATAATTTTAATCATAGTTTATTTCCTCTTAGAAAATCATCCGTTTTCATTCTTTTCTTTCCCTGAAGCTGAAGATCCGTAATTTTGATTGCCCCGTCACCGGTTTTTACAAAAAGTAACTTTTTATCATCGGTTTCAATATCTCCAGGCTCTCCCTTGATAGAATTTTGCACTATTTCACATTCAAACACTTTAAACGTTTTATCCCCAATTTCTGCCCATGCAGCAGGATAAGGAGATAAACCACGCACAAAATCATACACTTTTTTTGAAGATTGAGACCAGTCAATTTCACAATTTTCCTTGAAAAGTTTGGGTGCGGCTTTTAAAGCTGTTTGCTCATCCTGAACTTTTAGTGAATACGAATCATCCCTGATTTGCGATACTGTTTTCACCACCAAATCACTTCCTTTTTCCATCAACCTATTATAAAGGGTACCGACATTATCGTTTTCAAAAATCGGTTCACGATCCTGTAGAATAATACTTCCGGTATCGATTTCATGTTTGATGAAAAAAGTGGTGACACCGGTCTCTGTCTCTCCATTCATGATTGCCCAATTGATGGGTGCGGCGCCTCTGTATTGAGGCAGCAGGGAGGCATGGAGATTAAAGGTGCCATATTCCGGCATGGACCAAACCACCTCCGGCAACATTCTGAATGCCACAACTACCTGGAGGTTGGCACGATAACTTTTGAGTTCCTGGTTAAATTCTTCAGACTTCAAATTCGTGGGTTGGAGCGCCGATATATTTTGCCTTAGCGCATATTCCTTAACCGGCGAAATGGATAATTTCTGTCCTCGTCCTTTTGGTTTGTCAGGAGCGGTAACAACCGCCACTACATTGAATTTACCCTCAACAAGCTTTTTTAAGCTCTCGACGGCAAACTCGGGTGTGCCCATAAATATGATTCTTAAATCTTTCACTTCAGATTTATTTTTTTAATGTTTTTAATCCTGATATAGTAAATATTTTTTTCTTAGGATTCTATATTTATCCAGCCCCTCTTGCCAGGTCTCTTTAATCTCTTTCTCTGACATTCCACTTTCTATCTGCTTTTTCAATTGGTCTGTTCCGGCAAGGGTATTAAAATAATTTGTGAAAAAGGATTCTTTCTCCTTCCACAATTTGTAGGCATCAATTACATAACTCAAATCCAATCGATTAAGTCTCTTTGAGGTCCTCAAGTCCACTCCATAGCATTTTTTTCCTTCATATTTAGGATATTTTGCCATGCCCACGATCGACTCGGGAGTAAAAGAAAACTTGCCAAATTTTTCATCGGGATATCCGATCACCTGAAAAGGGAATTGCGTACCTCGTCCAATGCTCATTTTAGTGCCTTCAAAAAAACACAGTGAAGGATATAAATCGATTGACTTGTCATTTGGTAAATTAGGCGATGGTTTTACAGGCAAAGAATATGAATCGGAATGCGAATAATGTTCCATGGTCACCACTTCAAGATCACATTTCAAACCTCCTGCCAGCCAACCTTCCCCATTTATCATTTGTGCCAACTCACCTACTGTCAATCCATGAACCACAGGAATTGGGTGCATTCCTACAAATGACTTAAATTCAGGTTTTAAAATTGGCCCATCAATATAGTGGCCATTGGGATTTGGCCGGTCAAAAACGATCATCTTCACGTTATTTTCTGCGCATGCTTCCATCATATAATGCATGGAGCTGATGTAGGTATAAAACCTCGTGCCTACATCCTGAATGTCAAAAATCACCACATCCAAGCCTTTGAGTATACTTGAAGTGGGCTTCTTGTTTTTCCCGTATAAAGAGGCTACTTGAATTCCCGTTTTCGCATCGACATTGTCTTCGATTTTTTCACCGGCATCAGCTTGGCCTCTAAATCCATGCTCGGGGGCAAATATCTTTTTTATATTTATTTTTTTTTGAAGCAGAAAATCAACCAGATGTGTATCGCCGATCATGGAAGTGTGATTGATGAGCAAGCCAACATTTTTACCCTCTATCCCGGAAATATATGCTGTAGTGCGTTCGGCTCCAAGCGCCAATTTTTCATCCGCATTTTTTGCCTTACCACAGGTCATGAAAAAAAAGGATAAAAATGAAAGGAGAAAAAAGCTTCTATTCATAACAGATTGATTATTTTGCAGTGAAATGATTAAAACAGCATAAAATTAAACATATTCTTGAACCTATCTTATTTCATATCGAAAAGAATCAGTGGAAAAGAGACCAATTCATTTTCCGGAACAATCCATAAAATAGCTATTGCAAGCATCGGAATTGGACTGGCAATAATGATCATTTCTTTTTTGATATTAAAAGGATTCCAGCATAATATACAAGAAAAAATAATCAGCTTCGGTGGGCATCTTCAGGTGACAAAATTCACACTTAGCCAGTCGTACGAAGAAGATCCCATATCCAAAGATTTGGCCTTATTTAATGACTATTCTAAACATAAATACATCGATCATATTCAGGAGTATGCCAATAAAGCGGGTTTACTAAAGGCAAATGAAGAAGTGGAGGGAATCGTGTTAAAAGGAATTTCCAACACCTTTGATCTTTCAAAATTTGAGCAAAATATTATAAAGGGGAATTTGCCTGATTTAAATGGAGAAAAGTCAACAACTGAAATCATGGTAAGTCAGATTATCGCTGACAAGCTCAATTTGACATTGGGTGATGATGCATTAATTTATTTTATTCAAAATCCTCCAAGAGTCAGGAAACTGCAAATTAGCGGGATTTATGAAACAGGTATGGAAGATTTTGATGAGAAGATCATACTAGGAGACATCCGTCTTGTTCAGCGCATTAACAATTGGCCGGATAGCCTTGTGGGCGGATTTGAAATATTTTTAAAGGATTTCGATCAGGCAGATTATTATCAGAGTCAACTCGAAGATGAGGTAGGCTATGAGCTATATATTGAAAAAATCAGTGATAAATATGTGGAGATTTTTGATTGGCTTTCACTGCTCAACCGCAACGTTGTGATTTTCTTAAGCCTGACACTTTTTGTCGCCTGCTTTAATATGGTATCCATTTTATTGATTCTGATTATGGAGCGAACTCAAATGATTGGTGTGTTCAAGGCTTTGGGAGCTACAAATAAAATCATCCGAAGAATATTTGTTTATAATGGAATGCAGCTGATTGTAAAAGGACTTTTGTTGGGGAATTTCATCGGAATCGCTTTTGGTGTTTTACAGAGTAAATTTCAAATTTTTACGCTCGACCCGAAAAATTATTATATGGAATTTGTTCCAATCGAGTGGAATTGGAACATCATTATACTGTTGAACATGTTAACATTTATCACCATCAGTTTCGTCTTAATCATTCCAACCATGATTATATCAAGGATCTCTCCTATGAAGTCTATCCGCTTTGACTAAACGGTTATTTTTTATATGACTTAAAATAACTTCTGATTTTCATTCTAATAATTCCAAAAACCGCTTCACTCAATATTCCTGTTGACATTTTGGACTCGCCCAATGCACGGTTGGTGAAAATAATTGGGACCTCCTTTATTTTAAATCCAAATTTCCAGGAGGTGAATTTCATTTCGATCTGGAAGGCATAGCCAACAAATTTCACCCTATCCAAATTAATGGTTTCCAGTACCTTTTTTCGATAACAAATAAAGCCTGCTGTGGAGTCTTTAATAGACATACCTGTTACGACCTGAACATAGATACTCGCGAAATAGGATAGCAGTACACGTCCCATTGGCCAATTAACAACGTTGACGCCAGAGGCATACCTGGAACCGACCGCAACATCATTACCATCTTTTGCGCAAGCATTATAAAGCAGAATAAGATCATTTGGGTTATGAGAAAAATCTGCATCCATTTCAAACACAAAATCATATTGATGCGCCAAACCATATTTAAATCCTTCAATATATGCTGTTCCCAAACCCAGCTTTCCTGATCTTTCCAAAATAAATAATCGATCTGGAAACTCTTGCTTCATGTTTTTTACAATATCAGCAGTCCCATCAGGCGAGTTGTCGTCGACCACTAAAACATCGAAAGATTTTTCGAGACCGAAAATTGCACCGATTATGGATTTGATATTTTCTTTCTCGTTATAGGTTGGGATAATAATTAAACTATCGTTCACGATATAATTTTAATGATTCCTTTAAAAAATATTTCCTTAAAGAACCGAACGTTTTAAAAACGCTATTATTTTACGTTCTTGTTTGGTAGTGCAAATAAAAAGAATTTATCCAAGAGATTTACTTTAAGCTAATGAATAAGTGCATTTTCATTGACCGGGATGGAGTTTTAAATGTTGAAAGAGGGGATTACACCTATCTACCTGAAGATTTCAAGATAATTAAAGGCGTTCCGGAGGCGATAAAAAAAATTAAAAAAGTCGGCTATTTGGCTATTGTGGTTACCAATCAGGCGGGAATCACAAAAGGAACTTACTCCCGGAACCAAATGAACGTATGCCATGAAATCCTCATGAAAAAAACTCATAATCTGATTGATAAAATATATTATTGCCCTTATCATCCTACCTTCTCAGCTTCGCTTAGCAGAAAACCAGATTCATTGATGATAGAAAAGGCTATTGCCAAATATGACATTGACCCAGGTGAATCCTGGTTTATTGGGGATAGAACCACTGACATTCAATGCGGACAAAAGATGGGACTAAAAACGGTGTTGATTTCTGACCAAATAGTTCCTGAGTGCACTCCAACATTTTTTGCCGGCAATTTGCTTGAAGCAATTGGAAGGATAATTTAATACCCCAATAATTTCATCATCGACTCACTTGCTTGTTCTTCGGCAAAAATCCGGGTGGTAAGATCGTTGTTTTTATTTCTATCAATAATGATATGTTTTGGCGAAGGGATCAGGCAATGCTGCAATCCTCCATATCCTCCTAAAGATTCCTGATACGCCCCAGTATTGAAAAAACCAATATAAAGCGGATCTCCATTGCTCATTTTTGGAAGAAAAACTTCAGAGGTATGTGCTTCCGAATTGTAATAATCAAGACTATCGCATGTCAGTCCACCCAAATTTACTCTATGGTACAAGTCATCCCAATTGTTTATTGCCATCATAATATATTTCTGATTCATACCATAAGAATCCGGAATATGGGTAATAAAGGATCCATCAATCATATACCAAAGTTCCTTGTCATTTTGCAGTTTGGTATCCAACACCGAATATATCGTAGCTCCACTTTCGCCTACAGTATAGGCGCCAAATTCAGTTACAATATTTGGCGTGGGCACATGATTTTTATCGCATATCCATTTAATATTTTGTACGATTTGATCAACCATATAATCATAATCAAATTCAAACTGTAGCGATGTCTTGATGGGAAATCCGCCGCCAATATCAATCGTATCCAGCTCAGGACATTCCTTTTTTAACTCACAATATTTGAATACAAAACGACTTAATTCGCTCCAGTAATATGCCGAATCACTAATTCCCCAATGAATAAAAAAATGCAGCATTTTCAGCTTCACATTGGGATTATTTGCGATTTTCTCTTTGTACAAACGATTTACATCACCATATCTTACTCCCAATCTTGACGTATAAAATTCAAAATTTGGTTCTTCATCAGCCGCAACGCGGATCCCAACTTGAACAGGCTTATTCACGTGTTCCGCGTAATAATCAATCTCATTGAGCGTATCTAAAACAGGTATACAATTTTTGAATCCATCATTGATCATCTCTGCGATGTATTGTTTGTATAAAGGCCTTTTAAATCCGTTGCAAACAATATAAATATCTTTGTCAATACTCCCTTTCTTATCAAGTTTTCTGACAATATCCAAATCATAGGCAGAGGATGTCTCCAGGTGTACCTTGTTTTTCAAAGCCTCCTCCAACACAAAACTGAAATGGGAAGATTTAGTACAATAGCAATACATATACGTGCCATTGTATTTGTGCTTTTTCATGGCACTACTAAACATCTTTTTTGCCTTGATTATGTTCTGGCTTATTTTAGGTAGGTAAGATAATTTCAAAGGCGTTCCATGTTCTTTGATGATATCCATTAAAGGGATGTCGTGGAAATGTAATTCATGATTGACGACTTTAAATTCCTCTTTTGGGAACTCAAACGTTTGGCTCACTAAGTCCTCATAGCGCTTCATTCATGTAACTTTTAAAATTTGGCATGCAATATTGGTATAATTTTGTAATCTTTGCAACCCCAAAAAATCAATATTTCTATAAACAGAATCTGTGAACAACATGAGCTTAGAGGAAACAGTAAAAAAAGAACTTAAATCAACTTTCGAAAATTTATTCAACTATACCCTTGAGGATAAGGAATTGGCCCTTTTGCCTACCAGAAAAGAGTTTGAAGGAGATTACACCTTTGTTACCTTTCCAGTGGCACGATATGCTAAAAAAAATCCCCGGGAAACGGCAAGTTTACTAGGTGAATCCATAAAAAATTCCTCCTATATCATAGAAGATTTCAATGTGGTAAAAGGTTTTCTAAACCTAAAAATTAGGTTCAATACCTGGCTTGAGTTATTTAAAGAAATCTATTTTGATGAATCTTTTGGACAACTTCCTGCAAAAGGCAAAAAAGTAGTCACCGAATATTCATCACCCAACACCAATAAACCTTTGCATTTAGGGCATCTCAGAAATAATTTTTTGGGCTATTCTGTATCCCAAATTCAGAAAGCTGCAGGATATGACGTTGAAAAAGTAAATTTAGTGAATGACAGAGGTATTCACATTTGCAAATCAATGCATGCTTACCAAATATTTGGAAATGGTGAAACCCCGGAATCATCGGGATTAAAAGGGGATCATTTGATTGGAAAATATTATGTGAGATTTGACAAAGAATATAAAATCGAAATTCAGGATCTCACAGAAAATGGCCTGTCCAAAGAGGCGGCTGAAAAAGAAGCTCCTTTGCTAAAAGCAGCACAAAAGATGCTGAAGGATTGGGAAAATGGAGTCGAGGAAGTTGTAAGCCTGTGGGAAAAAATGAACAATTGGGTATACGAAGGCTTTGACATCACTTATAAAAGGATGGGTGTTAGTTTTGACAAAACCTATGAGGAATCGAAAACCTATTTGCTTGGTAAGGCCATTGTAGAAGAGGGGCTTAAAAAAGAATTGTTTTATAAAAAGGAAGACGGATCGGTCTGGGCAGATTTGAGGGGTGATGGCCTTGATGAAAAATTACTTTTGCGTGCTGATGGCACTTCGGTGTATATGACTCAAGACCTCGGCACGGCAGATCTCAAATATGCTGATTATACTTATGACAAATCTGTATATGTGGTTGGCAACGAACAGGATTATCATTTTGATGTATTATTTAAATTATTAAAAAAACTTGGTCGACCTTATGCTGAAGGTCTGTTTCATCTGTCTTACGGAATGGTTGATCTGCCAGGTGGGAAAATGAAATCACGCGAAGGAACTGTTGTTGATGCAGACGACTTGATGGATGAAATGGCAGAAACAGCCAAGAGTCATACGCTAGAGTTGGGGAAAATTGACGGGTTTAGTGAAGACGAAGCTAATGAGTTGTACGAAATCCTTTCACTTGGCGCCTTGAAATACTTTTTATTAAAAGTAGATCCGAAAAAACGGATGCTATTTAATCCTGAAGAATCCATTCAGTTTCATGGAAACACGGGCCCTTTTATTCAATATACACATGCACGGATTTCTGCTATTGTAAGAAAAGCGAATGAGCTGAATATTAATTATAATGATTTTGACATCGAAAAGCTGGGAGAATGCCACGAAACTGTCCGCTCTTTGATTTACTTGCTCAATGGATTTCACAAATTGATCAATGAAGCAGCGGAGAATTATTCACCTGCGTTAATCGCCCAGTTTGCCTATGATTTGGCAAAAGAATATAATCGTTTTTATACAGAAGAGCCCATTCTGAAAGAAAGCGATGAAAACTTCATGAAGTTTAAAATTGCCTTTTCAATGCAAATTGTTAAAACAATTAAAAGATCCATGGCTTTATTAGGAATCAATGTTCCTGAAAGAATGTAAACAATTGATTGATAAATTATGAGCCAGGCTAAAGAATGGTTAGGTGCGATTAGATTGAGAACGCTTCCGTTGGCTCTTGCCAGCATTGGACTTGGTAGCTTTCTTGCTGCTTTTGAAGGAAAATTCAGATGGGCTGTTTTTTTGCTCAGTGGATTGACCACCATTTGTTTACAGATACTTTCAAATCTCGCCAATGATTATGGCGACACACAACATGGCGCAGACCACGATCATCGCGAAGGGCCAAGTAGAGCCGTTCAATCTGGAAAAATATCCCCACAATCAATGAAATTAGCGATCTACTTATTTATCAGTTTATCTCTGATCAGTGGCTTGTCCTTGCTCATTATTTCCATTTCCGGATTTAGCACAGCGTTTATCCTTCTTTTTATTATTGGAATGCTTTCCATCGGCGCTGCCATGCAATATACAATGGGCAAAAATCCGTATGGATATGCAGGATTTGGTGATTTGTTTGTCATATTGTTCTTTGGTTTTGTTGGCGTAATGGGCACTTATTTTTGTCATACCGGTAGTTTCAGTGTTGTGGCATTATTACCCGCCTTTAGCTGCGGATTGCTTTCTACGGCTGTATTAAATTTAAATAACATTCGTGATATCGTATCAGATAAAAAAGCGGGAAAAATGTCAATACCTGTCAGGATTGGAAGAAAAAATGCAGTCCTTTATCATTGGACATTGATAATCCTCGCCATTTTATCAACACTTATCTTTGTGATAATAAGTTACGAATCGCCCATCCAATTTATGTTTTTAATTACCACACCCTTATTATTTTTCAATGGATTGAAAGTCGCTACCATCAAGGAAGCTAAAAACCTTGACCCATACCTGAAGCAGATGGCCATCACCACACTACTCTTTATCATCACATTTGGTATCGGAAATTTAATTTGAGTGCAGATCTGGCAAAATTTATTTGTACTATTTAAGATAAAAAACTACTATTTGACACTTAATGTAATGTTTCAATATTATTTTATGGAACAGATAACAATTCAAATAAAGTAACATTAGTCACTGTTGAAATATAAAATAAAGTTGATTATTTTTGTACAAATTTTGATGAAACGTGAACACGAAAAAAAACATTAGAATCCCCTGTACACTTTGCGCGGGTAAAGAGCATTCCTTATTTGCAGATTTACCGAGAGAAGATTTAGAAACCATGTCCCTCCATAAAACGTGTATTCGTTACAAAAAAGGACAGACACTTTTCTATGAAGGAACAAGACCAATGGGCTTATTCTGTATCAATTCAGGAAAAGTTAAAGTTTATAAGATCAGTTCAGAAGGCAAAGAGCAAATCATAAAACTTGGTAAACCAGGTGATTTCCTCGGCTATAGAGCGCTTATTAGCGAAGAATTCTATAATTCATCTGCCACGGTGATCGAAGAAGGAGCCATGTGTTATATACCTAAAGCAGACTTTTTGGATATTCTTCAGAATAATCCGGCATTCTTCCGCAAAATGGCTAAAAGAGTTGCACACGAATTGGGATTGATGGAGCAGAAACTTGTGACGATTGCTCAAAAATCAGTACGTGAACGGCTGGCCGCCACACTGATCATGCTTAAGGAGACCTACGGAATGGAAGAGGGTGAAGAGAGCGATTTAATTGACATCGCGCTTTCCAGAGAAGATCTTGCAAATATTATTGGCACTGCCACTGAAACGGTGATCCGATTGCTTTCTGATTTTAAAACGCAGAAACTTATCTCTCTTCAAGGCAAAAAAATCAAAGTGCTAGATCCAAAGGGTTTGGTTAGAGAAGCTGATTTTTATGGACGATAGCAAACAGAAAAAAGCTTTATTTCAGGCAAGGTAAGGTTATCTTGAAAAAGTGATTAAGATCATATTTTCCAATGATTGCCATCATTTCCAGGCAATTTTTTCTTTCAGACTTTTGTTATTAAGATGTAGAAGCCGTCTTATATTAAATATGACTCTTATTCACTACATCTTAAGCTTACAAAATGAAAAGGATTCTTGTACCTACTGATTTTTCTGAGCAGGCAGGACACGCTATGGATCTTGCTTGTCAAATAGCTCGAAAGGCTAAAAGTGAACTTGTTGCCTTACATGTCCTGGACCATACCGGCCTTTTCGATTTTTCTACGGGTAGCAGCGCCTACCCACTTATGGGAAATCCGGCAGGTCTTGATTTGGATCAGAAATTTCTGGAATCATTATATTCCAATGCAGAGGAAAAATGCTCTCAATTTTTGAAGCCATATGAAAAAGAAGATTTAATAATTTCGAAAAAAATAAAAATCGGAAGCGCATTTCATTATATCACCGAAGAAATTGAAGATAACAAAACAGATTTGGTGATCATTGGCTCTAAAGGGTCAAGTGGGTTTGAAGAAGTTTTGATTGGGTCTAACACTGAAAAAGTAGTCAGGCATTCCAATTGCCCCGTTCTGACGGTGAAATCAAAAATGAATATTGAAGAAGTCGAAAACATTGTTTTCGCCACAAATTTCAAAGAAGAGGATTCACATGTTGCTGGAGAGCTAAAAAAATTGCAGGAAATTTTTAAAGCCAAAATGCACCTGGTAAGAGTAAATACTCCCAATAGCTTCGAAACCAACAGGAAAATTATGGCCCAGGCCAATAAATTTATTGAAGAAAATAATATCATAAATTACACTATAAACATATATAGCGATAAAGTTGAGGAAGACGGAATCATATTTTTTGCCCAGGATATCAATGCTGATCTAATTGCATTAGCAACACATGGGCGCTCAGGAATATTACATTTATTAAGCGGTAGCATTGCCGAAGATGTAGTAAACCACGCAAAAAGACCAGTCTGGACCTTCCGCCTTAAACACTAATAGAAAGAAAATAAGTAATGGCAAAATTTTTAGTGGCCCTGGATGGAAGTAATTCTTTCAATCAGGATCTTTTACATGTTTCAAGTGATTTGTTAGAAAATTTGGACGATCACCTACTTGTGGGCATGTTGGTTAAAGATGTTTCTTATAACAATACGGTTAGCAGTTTTATTGAAGAACATGCAATGGCAGATGTAATGCCGTCAAAAGGATTTCTGACTGAGGAAGATGATGTGATAACCGAGGTCATCAGCCAATTTGAAAAAACTGCTCAGGATTCAAATATCAATTTCGAAATATACAATGATTTCCAGTTAACAGCCCATGAAGTAGTTAAGCAAAGTACCTTTGCAGATATGCTCATTTTGAGCTATCGTGTTTTTTACAATTACCTGACAGGGGAACCTGATACATCAATTTTATATCAAATATTGAAAGGCAGTAAATGTCCGGTTCTTATTCTTCCGGAAGGCACAAAAAAAATTGATAATATTATTTTTACCTATGACAATAAGGAATCTTCTGTTTTTGCTATCAGAGCGTTTAGTAATCTTTTCCCATGCAATGCGAAAAATAAAATTGTATCTATTCTCTCTGTTATGCCTAACATTGATGAGGAGATCAAAAATGAGAAATTATTGCTCAACCTCGTTAAACAGCATTATAATAATGTAGGGATACAACTACTGGAAGGAAATGACATATCAAAAGAAATCAATAATTTTGCCAGCAATGTTCAGAATCCAATAGTGGTAATGGGGGCCTATGGAAGAAGCCATATTTCGAATCTCCTGCTCCCCAGCGTGGCTGAATATTTGCTCAAAAAATCAAATTTACCCTTGTTCATAGCTCACCGTTAGAACTTAATTTTATGTCCAAAAAAAATAAACACAAAAACAGGGAGGGTGTTGTCTATTCTACGAACCCAGAATTCAACTATTTTGAGAATATCCCAGGACTTCAGGCAACCTTGCCTAACGAACAGCAAAATTTGATTGTTAAAATCGACAAAAAACAACGTGGCGGAAAAGTGGTGACATTGGTTCAGGGATTTGTAGGGTCACCTGATGATTTGAAAGACCTTGGAAAAATGATCAAAACCAAATGCGGGGTTGGTGGCAGTCAGAAAGATGGTGAAATAATCATTCAGGGGGATTTTAAAGAAAAAATATATCAAATTCTACTTGAATATAATTATAAAGTAAAGAAGTCGGGTTGATCGGAAAGGAATAATACACTTAATGAATTCTCTGGGAAGTAACAAGTTGCCGTAGCAAATGACAAGGTAAAAGCGAACCGTGCCGGATGTAGGTTGATATACAGAAGTATAGCACATTTAAATATATCCCACCATAAAGCGCCACTGAAAAATAACGCTCATGTTAAAAATTTAACGGCTGAAATCGCTTTGACGCCATCGACAAATCCACTATTCGACAAGTCATTTGTGATGACAAAACGATGAAGTATAGGTTTATCAAGAATGTCCTCCAGACCTTTAAGGTGTTTGGTATCTACGGCACGCACCATCGATGTTTTTTTGATCTCAATAGCGATATATCCTTGCTCTGTTTCGATAAGCAAATCAACTTCCCGCCCATCCAGGGTACGGAGATGGTACAATGAAACTTCTGCACCGACCGTTTTAACTTGCTTATATATTTCGGCTACAACGAAACTTTCGAATTCATGTCCGTTTAGTTCATCCCGCTTTTGTAATATAGCTCGCATTACCCCAACATCAAGTTGATGCACCTTAGACGATTTCACCAAACGTTTACGCGCATTTCGGCTCCATGGTGGCAGCACAAGGGTTTGATAGCTTATGCTCATATATTCTATGAAGCGCTGAACAGTTTTAGAACTCACCCCAGCCTCTACGGCTATTTGCGAGTAGTTCATCAACTGGGCCGTGCTCAAGGCCACCAGCTTCTGGACTTTGGAAAATGGTTCAAGATTTCGCAATTCGGCCAGGTCACGAACATCCCTTTCTAAATAGGTTTTTACATAGTTTCGGAGCCAGTCAACCTTGTCCTCATCATCGATTTGGGTATCAGAAATGGCCGGATAAGCGCCAAATTTCATGTAGGTGTCGAATGCCTTCTGCTTTTGTGGGTGCTCAACATCCAACAAAAATGGTATTTCACTCGTCGGCCGGTTCAATATGAGATTTTGAAAATAGGATAATTTCACTCTATCCTCCCATCCATTAGTTAACATCTCTGGTAAGGTAAGTGGGTACATTTCCACTATTTGGCATCGTCCGGCCAGGGACTCCCTGATCTTTTTAAGCAATAAAATTTGAGATGAGCCAAGTAAGATATATCGAGGCCAGGGGTATTGGTCATATACCGCTTTAATGCTTTCAACTATTTGGGGTTCTTTCTGAATTTCATCAAGAATCGCTTTAGAGTACATCGAACTCCACTGTGAAGCGGTCAATGACTTATAGGTTCCAACAGTCACGGGATCTTCTATTGAAATGTAATTGTAATCAGGGAACATCTGCTTTATAAGGGTAGTTTTTCCTGTTTGCCGTGCTCCTGTTACCACTATAATCCGCCCAAAGCTCGAATTGATCTTCTTTAATATAATAGTTGAAATGCCCCTATTTCTCATAATCACATGATTACCAACACTTAATCTCTGATAAAGGTAATTCATGTCGAAATGAATTCCAAATATTACGCTCATATCAGGCGTGCTATTCCAAATATTACGCCTATATCAGGCACACTATTCCAAATATTACGCCCATATCAGATATGTAATTCCAGGTTTCTTATAAATATATGACAAATATTTTATGACGTCATCCTCAAAATGGCATGAATCCTACTATCGTGAAGGTTGAAGAAAACCAATAGACATTGAGGGTGATTAGATATATTATGAGCGTTTGCTCACTTTATAAAATTTTATCTCCTAAAAACCAACCTAGTCCCGATGCTTTTTTCACCAAACTCAAATTGGCAGATATAGATTCCTGAAGCCACCTCTGTACCGGCTTCATTTGTTCCATCCCAGGACAGGTGATTCAGACCACCATATTGCTCAGCCCAGAGAATTGTTTTGATGAGCTGACCCTGAATGCTATGTATTTCGGCCTTTACCATCCCATCTTTTGGAATTGTGAATGGGATCGTTGTTGTGCTGATAAAAGGATTGGGAAAAGCATCTCCAAATGCTAGCTGAGGATTTTCATTCTCCATTTCTATCTTCCATACATCATCAAGTTTTGTTTCATACATGCCGTTTCCATGTGTAGCGGTAACAATTGTTCCATCTTCAGAAAAATATTTAATCATGGGTACGACCACATTTCCCACAGTCTCCGATCCTTCTTGTTCCCAAATTGTTGAACTTCCATTGAGTTGATCAGTTGTATAAATTCCAGTACTTGTTCCAACAAAATACTGAGCGGATCCACTATTTTTAGAAACAATCTCAGTCCACCTCACGGAAGGCCCACTTCCTGAACCATCAGGATTTTCCTCCAGATTTCCACTGATATTTTCAAATGAGATCCCTCCGTCATTGGAAGAAAACAAGCTGATTACATTATAATTCGAAAAGGAAACAGCAATATTTTTACTGTCCTTTCTGTCGATCGCTATACACGACACATACGCATTTTCAGGAAATGAAGCTGAAGTAATTTCGTCAACGGAGTAATTTATTTCATTTGCATTATTAATCCTGAACACCCTGCCGTTATTTGTGCCATAAAAAACTGTTCCGGAAGGATTATAACTGGCATTAAGGGCAGTGATTGTGCCATGGAACAATTCAGTAGAGCGCATTTTTTGCCAGTTTACCTGTACCTGATAATTTTTATACAACGGAATTTGGGAAGTATTGCTATTCCGCCAGACTATATCTCCTCCGGCAAAATACATGACATTTTGATTCTCAGGAGCCAACACATAGGGATTCACAAAAAGTAATTTATCTTCTTCACCACTTCCCAAAGGATCTATTCTGGCAAATGATTGTCGTTGATGGTTTTTATCAAATGTAAATCTGTAAATTTTACCAAATTGATAAGAGGCATAGTAATAGGTTGAATTCCTGCTTATCGCACTATATCCTCCATCTCCGCTTAGAATTGTATTCCAGGAACTCACATCAATTGGCTTGTTTGACATCAAAGTTCCATTGTCCTGCAAACCTCCCATAATCGCCCCTTTAGAACCAAATTCATCAAGCCCCAGGGTATAAAACTGAGTCGTTACAAATCCATTATTTAATGGCCGCCAGAACATATTACTTGCGGTATTATCTTCTGCAAGAAACACTCCTCCATCATTTGAAGAAAGCATTTTATTGGGGTTTGAAGGATAAAATGCCAGGGCATGTTGGTCGACATAATGATTTGGATATATTTTTTTGTTATTGGCCGTATCATAGCCTCCGATCCATGTGGTATTTTCAATGGAGGAAAATCCATCTGTCGACCTATAGAGATTTGTGCCCCCCAGAAAGACCATATCTTTATTTTCAGGATGGACCTTCAGTACCATGTTGTACGAACTTTGACTATCAAAATCGCCAACTTCTCCTCCGAATGCGGGTATATAAGTACTGAGATCTTCCCATAGTCCTCCTGATCTTGTGCCATTTCCGAAAATATAGGTGTACTTCCAAAGCATTTCCTGATCTGAATTAACACTAATGAAAAGTACATTCGGGTTGCTTTTTGATGTCCCAATGACAGTTCGCGCATAGTTTTGAGGCCAGCCTCGTGGAGTTATTTCAATCCAGGTGATCCCATCCTCCGATCTGTAAATCCCCTGATCTGAGCTGGAGCCGCTTCTTGCCCTTTGACTTAACACAGCATAAAAAATACCATCTTCCGTCTGGACGATATCCGAAAAATCTGAAAGAGAGGCATCATTCAGATCTATATCTGGCGTGCTGATTTCTTTTCTGCCTAACACCAGATTCCAGGTTGAGCCTCCATCTGTTGATCTGAAAATTGCACCTACGGTAGCGAGAAAAACTTCATCAGCAAGCTGATTTTTATGATTTGGCAGCACCTTCCAAATATATTGGAATTGACTATTGTAATTATTAGGCACTCCCTCTGCTGTTGATAAAAGCTGATTCCAGGTAAGACCTCCATCAATGGATTTAAAAACACCATCTCCTCTGTAGGGAGCGCCTTTTTTGCTTGCAGAATTTGAAGTAAATTCTCCGGTTCCGTAATACCAGATATTTTCTTTGCCTGGTCGTGTATCCTGAACAATACAAGAGACACTGTGAATGCTCGAAGAAACAGTAGTCTTTTCCCAATGTTTTCCTTCGTCTTCACTGCGCCACATACCGCCACTAACGCCTCCGGCCAGAATAACATTTTCATCTGCAACATCTATCGCCAAAGCCCTGGTTCGTCCTCCTTTGTTGTAAGGGCCTATCGATTGCCACTCCTCCTCATTTGTTGCTCCATTTCTTAGGTTATGCCTTGATTTAAATCGTCTGGGGATGGTTGATGAAAACCGTACTTCCTTCCGCTTTATATCGTATGGCACGGTACCCGTAGTCGGATCAATAAGCATGGCTTCTTCATAGGCCCTTCTTGCCTGTGGGTTTTCCCTTGTGCCAATAGCAGATTTTTCCTGAATTAACTCAGAAAATTCGGAGCAATCTTCCTGTGCTGGAAAAACCCGAACTGGTGCAGTTGTACTCGAAATATCATTTATGATTAAATACGCAATGCTAATGAGACAAATTATAACTAAAAATATTTTATACTTCTGCACCAGAGATACTTATTGTAAATTATAAATTAATTATTGTATGATGATATTGAACTTGTTGATTTTCCCTTTTATCAATTTACCTGTTTGTTCTCCCTCACCATAATTACTTTTATCACCTTTTACAGCTTTCACATAATATTGCTTCGTTTCAAGGTTTTTGAAGGTCACCCTTCCCTTCTTGTCAGCAAACGCTGGCCCGGCAACTGCATTTTCCTCATTTTCATAATCATCCCAATTCTCGTAAAGTGTAACCTTAGCATTCTCAACAACATTACCCAGGCTGTTCAAAATAGTGAGACGAACCCCCGTAGGCAATATTTGCAATTCTGCCGAAACAGCTGTGCTACTTAGCACAATAAAAAAAACAACGACCGCTGAAACTAAATTTCTCATTTTCAAATATTTAAAAATTATACAACTATACTTCTATAAAAAAACAATTCTCTAATCCATAAAACGCATCAAATACAAGATGTAATATTGAGTTGAAAGTTTAATTACATTTGTTTAAAACTTTCAGAAAACAACGCATTATAAATTATTATCATGCCTTTGTGCCAATATAAAATTATCCCAGGCATGTCTTGTTTCACCTACTACTTATTCTTTCGCTGCACACCCGAATATACATCATCTGCTTTCCCGTCATGATCCCAATCTATCATGCTTTTAAATTCTGCTATATCTCCATCGATAAAAATCTGATACCTATATACTGCCTGATGGTCTTCCATAATCAAAGAATCTCCATCAACCACCCAGGTGCCTTCTGGTTTATACGTCACCTGGTCAAGTGAATTCCTAAACTCAGAACTGTAAGTTCCATCGTCACGAATGGTGGTTACGATAGGCTTTATGCTCATTTTCAATTCCCAATTATCTTCATCAATATCTACAATAAATGAGGTATCCGAATTATTGTAGGTATTTACCCAGACCCTCATCGAAGAATTTACCCACTCACCAACAATCTCTCGTTCCAACAGAAAAAGATAGTCCAACTCTTCATCCATAGAGATAGTTTGTGTTTCATTTTCCACAGCGCCATTGTCTTTCTGTCCCGAAACACAGGAATAGGACCATATAAATATCATGAATAATAAAACACCTGGATTTTTCATTTTTCTATATAAACGACATGAAATAACAAACGGCATGTCAATAAAACAAATACGTCAATTTTTATTAGCGTAAGGTCAAGGGATTTATTGAAGTATCTTTGTTCTAAAAGGATTGAAATGGGAGGAGACAGAAGGCAGTGGCAGGAGACAGAAGGCAGTGGCAGGAAATAGTAGCAGTAGTGAAAAAAAAGAGATGAAAGTAAAATTTCTCTTTACTTTATAGATAAAAAAATACCATGAAAAGAAAATTTACCCAAAAAGGACAAATTCTCTTCCTGCCATCGCAACCCACCTACAAACATTCTACGCTTAAATTAGGCATTGTAGTGTAGAGATAAACCTTGATAAAAAAATAATCTTGCCCATCATTTAATCACATAAAAAATAGTTCAGACAATTCATTCGTTGATATATCTTACCTATTGGTTGAAATAGTTTTCTGATGATGTTTTTTTCACCCATATTTCAGACAAAAATTGAAACCACATGATCTAAAGTGTTTCTGACAGATCATTTGTATATTAGATAAAATAATAATACCAGGCTTTTTAAACTCAATTACCCGTGAATGTATCGATAGAAGGATTAAATAAAATTTATAAAAACGGCAACAAAGCCCTCAATAACGTCAACCTGGAAATCGAGAATGGGATGTTTGGATTGCTGGGGCCAAACGGAGCAGGGAAATCCAGCCTGATGCGGATTCTGGTTACCTTAACAAAACCATCGAGCGGGATAATAACTGTAAATGGTATGGACCTGCAAAAATATCGCAAGCAGGTACGTGGATTCCTGGGATATCTGCCTCAGGACTTTGCTTTTTTTTCCAAACTGAAAACATGGGAATTTCTCGATTATGCAGCAAACCTTGCAGGCTTAAGAAAAAGTGCCGAAAGAAAAGCTGCGATAGATGACATGCTGGAAAATGTTGGTTTATATGAAGTACGGGAGCGCATGGCCAACAAACTTTCGGGCGGAATGAAACGAAGGTTAGGTATTGCCCAGGCCCTCATTGGCGATCCGAAGATCATCGTGGTGGATGAGCCGACCACAGGCCTCGACCCTGATGAAAGGATCAGGTTCAGGAATTTGCTTTCAAAAATGAGTCAGCGTGATATTATCATCATTCTATCTACCCATATTGTAAGTGATATTTCCAGTACATGTCGCAGCATGGCGCTATTAAATAAAGGCGAAGTAGTATATCATGGCTCTCCTGATGAAATCATAAAAAAAGCAGAAGGTAATGTGTGGCAAATCAATGCTACCAATGCGGAGTTTGAAAAAATAAAGGAGAAATTCCATGTCATTTCCACCATCCCGGATCAGGAGGGATGGGAAGTCCAGGTTGTAGCTGATGATATCGAAGGATTTTCGGGTAAACCGGTCGCTCCAAATCTGGAACACGGTTATGTGTACTTTATGGAATACCAGCTTAACGGAGTTAACGCAGCGACTTATTAAAAACCTTAAAAGACATTCAAATGCTTTCAATAATAAATATAAGGACGGTAGCCAAATACGAAATCAAAACGCTTTTGAGAAGCTGGTTTTTTAGGATATTTTCTTTGCTCACCATCGTAATTCTTTTCTTTTTCGATTTGATGATCGTTACGGATGTCGGTCCAAATCCTCCATGGATGTTCAGGGCTATTCCGGCTTCTATACCATATTTCAACCTGCTTATCTTCAATTTAATTCAGGCAATCATCATATTATTTCTGGCATCCGACTTTCTTAAAAGAGATAAAAAACTCGATACCACCGATGTGATTTACATCCGGTGCATGAGCAATGCCGACTATGTGCTTGGTAAAACAGCAGGTATTTTGGGCGTTTTTTTATTATTAAATGTCATTATACTCTTACTTTCTTTGATTTTTAATTTCGCGCAAACGGACACACCGGTTGTTTGGATGGCATATGTTTATTATCCGCTCATTATCAGCATCCCTTCCCTGATTTTCATTATCGGTCTATCCTTTTTGTTCATGGTGATTTTGAAAAATCAGGCAATTACCTTTCTTATTCTGCTGGGATACATCGCTGTCACCCTATTTTTTGATACCCATTATTACAATTACGTCCTGGACTACATGGCGTTTAAGCTTCCTCTGATGTATTCTGATTTTGTGGGTTTTGGGAATCTGCAAGAGATTTTGATTCAGCGATCAATTTATCTTTTTTCCGGACTTGGCTTTATTTTCCTCACTATTTTGATGTTAAAAAGGCTTCCTCAGTCCATTACTATGACCCGGGTCTCCGTTGGGTTATCAATCATTTTCATTACACTATCCGTCTATTCAACCTGGAACTACACATCGATTAGCTCTTCTACCACAAGGGCTAAAACGGAAATGATTGAAATCAACACCGAATTAAGGAAAGAAAATATAGTTCAGATAAATGAATATAAACTAGATCTGGAGCATCATGGAAAAGAGATTTCAGCAACTGTCGCCATGCAATTTTCCAATGACCAGGATCAAGCCATTGATAAACTAATTTTTAGTTTGAATCCCTCATTAGAGGTTACTGAGTTTTCATTGAATGGAATTCCAATGGATTTTAAACGGCAACTGCATACCATTCAGGTTGCTACTTCAACGCCAATAGCTCCTGGTTCCAATGGGGAAATAGTACTCAAATACCATGGAACGATCAACGATCAACTCGGGTATCTTGATGTAGATCAGGAAACATTAGATCAAAACAATACGCTGGCTATGATGAAGGTTGACAAGCGACATGGATTTATTGAAGAAGATTTTGTGTTGCTAACTCCTGAAATACTCTGGTATCCCATTGCAGGAGTCACCTATAGTCCGGAAAATCCAACTTTTAACAACAAGCAATTTTCCCGGTACACCCTGAATGTCAAATCCAAAGCTGGGCTGAAGGTTATTTCCCAGGGAGTCAAAACAGAACAGCCAGATGGTACGGTTTCATTTTCTGAGTCTTTACCACTTCCCAGGATATCGCTTACTATTGGTGATTATATTGAGAAATCTTTAATGGTCGATTCCGTAGAATTAAATCTGTATTATCTCGGCGGCCATGATTATTTTTCACCGTATATCAATGAACTCGACGACACACTAGCTGCTATGATCAGCGAAATTAAGCAAGATTACGAAAGGGAGTTAAACCTTGATTATTACTACAAGAATTTTTCTGTTGTCGAAGTTCCTATTCAATTTTATTCATATGCCAGAAGATGGGCCAGCTACCAGGAGGTGGTGCAACCGCAGATGGTTTTTGTGCCGGAAAAAGCGGCGAGCCTCATGCAAGCTGATTTCAAAGGTTCTTTCAACCGGGAGAAAAAAAGGGTAGAACAAGGCAATCAGGCCATGTCGGACAAAGAAATCCAGGCTAGAATACTAAATCGCGTTCTTACCGGGACTTTTACTTCCGGCTTCTCCGGACGAAGATTTGGCTCAAATCGCGGCGATCAGAATGCTATGGCCCACGCATTTTCAGCTACGTCCATTTATAAAACTTTCCCCAACTACTATTCCTATATCTATCATGTGAAATCCGGGGAATGGTCGGTGCTCAACCAGGCTTTTGAATCGTACTTACTCGGTGAGGCTGAAGATATTAGGAGCCTTATCCAAAGAAGAGTGGGTGGTCTTTCCGGTGATGAAAATGCCAACCAGGCACTGAAAGAAAATAGTTTTGAAAACATCCTGAAAAGCGCCACAGATAGGGAAGTTATGGATGAAGTGATTAAAGCGAAAGGAAATTATCTTTTTGCCCTCATCCAAAGTAAAATTGGCATTGAAAATTTTGATAGTTTTTTGAGCGAAATACTCGTCGCCCATAAATTTAAAGTACTCAACATTTCTGTTTTCAATAAGGAGCTCAAAGAGCGCTTTGGTTTTGACCTGGAACCCTACCTGGATGATTGGTTAAAATCAAAAAATATACCGGGTTTCCTTTTGTCAAATATGGTTGCCTATGAAATACGGGATGGGGAAAATACCAGGTATCAAGTGCTGTTCACCATCTCCAATGAAGAAGATGTAGATGGATTGGCCACCATTTCTTTCCGTACGATGAGTAGTTTTAGCGGTGGATTCGGAGGTGGCGGAGGCATGCCAAGCCTGGATTTGGAAAAAATTATTCATCTGGAACCACACCAGCAAAAGGAAGTAGGCATTGTGCTGGACGCGGAACCCAGGCTCATGGCAGTAAACACCCTAATCTCTCAAAATGTTCCTTCCGCTATTTCACACTTTTTCAGTAAAATAGAATTGAAAGAAAATATGAAGCCATTTGAAGGCACACGAGTTTTACAAACCGGCAAAGCACATGAATCAGAATTTGAGATGATTGTGGATAATGAAGACGACGGATTTGAGTTGATCCAACCGGAGAATGAAAGCTTGTTGAAAAGTTGGCTGAACATTGAGAATGACTCGGAAGAACAAAAGTATATCGGTATCCGAACTAACAGGCCCCCTCAAAATTGGCGCGCAACGGCTCAGCCGGAGTTTTATGGAAAATATGTGCTTTCTGCATATATTATAGCCAAAGGAACCGGTGATAAAAAAGCAATATGGAATGTGGAAATTAAAGAAACAGGCATGCATGAAATACATTATTATATCGGAAAATTGCCTGTAAGAGGTCGTGGCAGACCCCGTGGCGGACAAAGAGGTCAGGGTGGTGGCCAGGGAGGAGATAGCCAACAGCAAGAGAAGAATTATGGCAGCTATCACTTTACGGTGTTCCATGACGATGGAGAAGATGAGGTGATCATCGATGTGGATAAGGCGGAGGAAGGTTGGAATTTCCTGGGGACTTATTATCTTTCAAATGGCCCTGCCAAAGTGGTTTTGTCAAATGAAACGGATGGAAAGTTGGTATCTGCAGATGCGGTGAAATGGGTGAAGACGGAATAATTATGTGCTACGAGTTTTGAGTGGCGAGTTTAGAGTTGAGCTATGATACGGAAGCTTAATGCTAAAAGATGAAAGGTGAAGGGTGAAAGCTGGAAGATGAAGGGTGAAAAAAGTAAAGGGGGAATTACAGTTTTTTTGTAAAGCATTTGCCATACTTTTTAAACCTGGATAATGACAATTTAGAAAGGGAATAATGAATAAAATACGATTTACACTGGTTCTTGGATTATTAATCCTATTTGCTGATTTGAATGTTCAGGGGCAATTTATTATGTCTTTAGATTCGGCCATGGGTACCGCCATTGCAAACAGCCCCGATATCCAACAGGCCCAGCTCAATCTTTTGATTAGCCAGGAATACCTCAATGCAAAAAATGCATCCCTTAAGTCAAACTTCAATCTTCAGTTAAATCCATTTTATTATAGTCACGGCAGAAGGTTTGACGAAACGGTCTCCCGATGGCGGACTACCCAAGTGATGCAATCTGCAGCAACATTTAATATTAACCAGCCTATCAAATGGACAGACGGAAATGTTCGGCTTACCAACCGGTTTTTATGGCAGGACTATGAAGCGGAAGGAACCCCACAAAATACCACATTCAGCAATAGTTTAACCCTAAGAATAGACCAACCAATTTTTACCTACAACAGGACTAAACTTGAGTTGCAGGAACTGGAACTGGATCTGGAAAACTCCATCTTAGGCTATGCCATGCAGAGACTGAATATTGAACGACTAGTAACTCAAAATTACTACCTTGTATATGAAAGGGCTTTAAGCCTCCAAATTGCCAAAGAAGAACTGGATAATACTCAAGCCAATTTTGAAATTGTAAAAAATAAAGTAGACGCCGGCTTATTGGCTTTGGAGGAGTTATATCAGGCAGAATTGAACCTTTCTACTGCCAAAAGCAATTACTACAACCAGCAAGTACAGCTCGAAAATTCAAAGGATAATTTCAAGGAACTCATCGGATTGAATGTATATGAAGAATTTCAAATATTGGCTGATATCGAGGTGGATCCCGTGCCAATTGATCTTACCGAAGCCATAAACCATGGATTGGAGCAACGGCTGGAATTGAGGCAGCGCGAAATCGGAATTACCAACAGCCAGTTTGAGTTGATCCGTACAAAATCCATTAATGAGTTTTATGGAAATGTTTCAGCAACATTTGGCTTGATTGGAGATGATCAGGATCTGTCACAAATTTATAATCCGGCAACTGATAACCAGGAACTTTCCCTTACATTCACCGTTCCGATTTTTGATTGGGGCGAAAGAAAATCAAGGATCAAAGCATCGGAAGCTCAGATTCAATCGCAGGAACTCAATTTCAGCCAGGAGCGGGTAGGCATTATAATTAATATCAGGGCGGTTTACCGTAACCTCCAAAACCTGCTCAACCAAATAGAGATCGCCAAACAAGGGGTTAAAAATGCACAGCTTACTTACGAAATAAATGTAGAACGATATCAAAATGGTGATCTCACGGGTATGGACTTAAACCTGTTTCAAACCCAGCTCTCCGAGCAAAAAATGACCCTGACCAACTCCCTTATAGATTATAAATTAGAGTTACTCAATATGAAAATCCAGTCACTGTGGGATTTTGAGACTGACATGTCCTATTTCCCGGAAGATATCATCAATAAATCAGCAATAGAATAATCACATTACTACCATGAATTTTATGGAGAATCAATATAGAAATCATCAGTTAAATAGGCGCCGAGCTATTAATGCACTCATGGGATTTGCTCTCCTTTTTACATTTATGTCATGTAGCCCCGACAATACCTCCTTCGATACAGACATCTCTGTTCCGGTTTCGGTAACTGAGGTCAAAACGAGTTCGATTGAACAATATGTAAATACCACAGGATCTGTTTACGCCATGGAAGAAGTGACGCTTTTTTCTGAAATAATCGGAGACTACTATTTACTTAAGAATCCTCGTACTGGAAGACCATTTGCCCTCGGGGATGTCGTAATAGTTGGACAGAAAATAATTCGACTGGAAAACAAGGAATATGAGAATAATATTAAAATCAAATCGGAGGAGCTAAATCTTGATATTTCAAAAAGGGAATTTGAAAAACAGGAATCCCTTTTTGATAAAGGCGGAGTAACTCTAAGAGAGCTAAAAAACTCCGAAAGAGGATTTATCAATGCCCAGTTTGCGTATGAAAATGCCCTTATCCAGTTGGATAAAATGGACATTAAAGCTCCTTTTAAGGGTGTCATTGTCAATATACCTTACTTCACAAAAGGAACCAGGGCGAATGCGAATAGCGAAATAGCTACCATCATGAACTATTCTCAGCTCTACATGGAAGTAAATCTCCCCGAGAAAGATATGGTGCAAATAGAAATTGGAAACCAGGCTAAAATCACCAATTATACCCTGCCCAATGATACCATTATTGGGAAGATCACACAACTAAGCCCGGCCATCGATCCTACTACCAGAACATTTAAAGGATTAGTCGTAATCAATAATCCTAAGCTAAGGCTTCGCCCGGGTATGTATGTGAAAGCTGATATTGTCGTGGACAAAAAGGAAAATACCATTGTGATCCCAAAGGATATCATTCTCTCGAAACAAAGGGGGAAAACCGTGTTTGTGGTGGAGCGGGGAGCGGCATCAGAGCGAATTATTACTACCGGTTTGGAGAGCGCTACAGAAGTAGAAATTCTGAAGGGATTAAAGAAAGACGAAAGGCTGATTACGACAGGATTTGAAACCCTGCGCAACAGGTCGAAGGTGAAGGTGATTAGATAAAGGCTGAGGAGAAGGCTGAGGAGAAGGAAGGTGTAAGTAATTTTTAATAAAAAATTCAAAACATGGCATACAAGGATTTTACAGATATGAACGTTTGGAAAAAGGCTTTTGAGCTATTGTTAAAAATCTATTCCATCACAAAATACTTTCCTCGTGAAGAAAAATATGGAATGACCTCTGACATTCGAAGGTCTGCAAATTCAGTGATTCACAATATTGCAGAAGGATTTGGAAGATATGAAAAGCGAGATAAAACAAGATTTTACAAAATATCGAGAGGTAGCACTTATGAAATTTTAAGCCAAATCATGGCAAGCTATGCATTGGAATTTTTTAAAGATTATGATGAGAAAGAAAAGATGATCTATGAATACCGAAATATTATTTCATAATTAGATGCACTCATAAAAACTATCGAGACAAATGACAGATAAATCAAAAATGCTTGATCGCTCGTCCACTGTTCTTACCTTAGCCTTAGCCTCCTCCTAAGCCTTCTCCTATGTATAAACTCACCAAATTTTCAGTAGAATATCCGGTAACCGTGCTCATGTTTGTGCTCGGAGTACTCTTGCTTGGTTATATTTCTTTCAGCAAGCTGGGCATCGACTTGTTCCCCGATTTGAACAATCCTAAAATATTTGTCGAAATCAAGGCAGGAGAAAAGCCACCTGAAGAAATTGAAAAGCAATATGTCGACAACATTGAAGCGCTGTCAATCCGGCAATCGGATGTGATCGGTGTGTCCTCTGTTTCAAAGGTTGGTTCTGCGCTGATCACAGTCGAATACAGTTGGGATAAAGATATGGATGAGGCCTTTTTGGATCTTCAGAAAGCACTCACTAACTACAGCCAAAAAGCTTTACTCGACGAATTAAACATAAGCCAGTTCGATCCGAATGCAACTCCGGTACTTGTGGTAGCGATGACCCATGAGTCCATAACAGATTTGGACGAACTCCGAAAAACATCTGAAAACTACCTTCGCAATGAGCTGATCCGGCTGGAGGGTGTTGCAGATGTCACACTTTCCGGACAGGAAATTAGTGAGGTGGTGATACATACGGACAACTATATGCTTCAGGCACACAATCTTACCACCAGCGATATATCCCGTCAGATCCAAAACTACAACAGAAATGTATCGGGAGGATCTATTGAAGAGATGGGATTGAAATATGTGATCAAAGGAGAAACCGTACTCAAAAATCTGAAGGACATCGGAGATATTATTGTCACCTTCCGCCTCCCTGGCGAAGACAACACCTTGTTGGAAAAAACACCGGTTTTCCTGAAAGATCTTGCAACTATTGAATTTAGTAATAAAGACCCTGAAAATATCGTACGCATCAATGGAGAACGATGTATAGGTCTTTCTATTTATAAAGAACCAAAATACAATACGGTCATGGTGGTGAAAACCCTTGATGAAGCGTTTCTTAACATACAAAAAGCGCTGCCTGGTTACGAGTTCACCATCGTTCAAAATCAGGGCACATTTATTTCCGGCGCGATTGATGAAGTACGGGATTCCGCATTATTTGGAATTGTACTTGCCATCGTGGTATTATTTGTGTTTTTGAGACGTATAGGAACTACTTTGGTGATCAGTATCGCCATTCCCGTGTCGATTGTAGCTACCTTCAACCTGATGTATTTCAATGGATTGTCGCTGAATATCATGACCCTTGGAGGACTCGCCCTGGGCGCCGGGATGCTGGTTGACAATGCAATTATCGTCATGGAAAATATATTTCGCAACCTGGAGTTGGGGATGAGCGTGCGGGAGGCTGCCATCAAAGGCACTGCCGAAGTTGGCGGAGCCATTACAGCTTCAACCATTACGACCATCATAGTCTTTCTCCCTATTGTGTACCTTCAGGGGGTGTCAGGAGAACTATTTAAAGATCAGGCCTGGACTGTGGCATTTTCCCTCATCTCCTCACTAATTGTTGCCATCTTTTTTATCCCCATGCTTTTTGACAAGTTTTTTAAAAATGCAAAGAAAACAGTCCAAAGCAAGTCAGTAAAATTTAGTTGGTATCCCTCTTTTCTGGAAAAACTATTAAAAATCAGATGGGCGGTGATTGTTGCGGCAATTTTATTGGTCGGTGGAACTGCTCTTATTTTTCCGTATGTCGGCAATGAATTTATGCCAAAAACGGAAAGCAATGAATTTTCTATCAATTTCAAACTGGCAGAAGGCACGCAATTGAAACGGACAGATAAAACTGCTGAAGGCCTGGAAACCATGATCAGGAATCTTCTTGGAGAGCAAGTTAAAAATATTTACACGCACGTAGGCCCTTCCGGTACAGAATCGTCAGATGCCCAGGCTGTATTTGAGGATGAAAATTCCGGGAGCATCAAGGTAATCCTGCAACAAGCTTTTGCATCGCCTTCTTCAAAAGTCATCAATGCATTGGGTACCATGATGGAAGATATCCCTGGATTGGAGGTCGAATTTATTCAGGATGAAAGCGCTTTGCAATCCACCCTTGGTACGGATGTCGCTCCCATAATTGTAGAGGTACAGGGTGATGATCTGGAATTGATTGATTCGCTTTCAAGACAGGTGAAACAGCAATTGCTGAGTATGGAAGAATTGTTTAATATAAAAACTTCCATGGAAGGTGGGGCGCCCGAATTGAATGTAATCATCGATCGCCATCAGGCAGGACTGTTCAACCTTAGCGTGGATAATATTATTTCTCAGGTGCGGGAACAGTTGACAGGTACGGAGGTTGGCGATTTCGAAAGTGAAGGAGAGCTTAAAGACATCACCATCAAACTCCCGGATATCTCTGTCAATGAATTGGTTAATATAAAAATATCCTCCGGGAATGAACTGATCCAACTTAGCGACCTTGCAACAATTTCTGCTGATTTGTCACCAAGGGAAATCATCCGTAGAAATCAAAACAGAATTGCAGAAGTTACTGCCCAATACCAAGCGGAATTGCATTTCGATCAGGTGATCAAAAAAATAGAGTCTCAGCTTGCTGAAATTACCCTTCCACCAAACTATAAAATTACGGTAGCAGGAGAAGAGCTACTGCGCAAAGAATCCATGGAAAGTCTCAGTTTCGCACTTATCCTGTCCGTGATCCTGGTGTATATGGTTTTAGCGGCTCAGTTTGAATCGCTGATCCATCCGTTTACCATTCTCCTTACCATTCCGTTGGCTGGAGTAGGAGCAATATTGATCTTTTTTTTCATGGGAAACACCTTAAATATTATGGCATACATCGGGATTATTATGCTGGTAGGAATTGCCGTAAATGATTCGATTATTTTGGTAGATGCGATAAATCAATTGAAAAGGTCCGGGCAAAATACAATCGATGCCATAATTGGAGGGCTGATCACATCCACCATTCTGACTTTAATTGTGATTCCATGCGTGTATGCTGTTTTTGATCAGTTCATTCATTGGGTTACAGGGAAAAATAAATCTGACGAAATAGCTGCGTAGGGAAATGGAGTTTATAATCCGAAGAAAAGTCTTTATCAGTATGATCTTTATCGGGCTTAGCATGCTCGGATTTATTTCGTATAAAAACCTTCCGATGGAATTGCTGCCAAGTGTGGAGTTGCCATCGCTGGTAGTTCAGGTTAGTTCCAGGCTGGAGGTAGATCCATCCTCTATGGAAAACCAGGCTATTATTCCCCTGGAAGGATCGATTGGCACTTTGGAAGATGTAGAAGAAATTCAATCCTATGCACAAAATCGCCAGGGGATCATTTATGTTTCGTATGCCCAACATGCAAATATGAAATATGCTTACCTGAAACTTCAGGGAAAAATTGACGCCATCAAGCAAAGCCTTCCGGAAGAATTTACGGTAATGGTTCAGAAAGTGGATATCCAGCAAATGGCAAATCAATTTATGAGTTTGCAGGTAAGAGGTAGCGGAGGCATTGATCGGGTGAGAAATGTGACGGATGAAGATATCACAGATGAATTCGAAAATATTGACGGCATTGCGGCGGTAAATGTTTTTGGTGGAAGGGAGAAATCTGTAGAGATCATCCTCGACCCTGACGCCTATAAATCTTATGGAATCACCCCTTTTCAAATTCGTAATGCCATCAACCAAAATGGAGTGGACAAGGTGCATGCGGGAAGAGTGTATGACTTTGATCTCAGGTATTTTGTAAACATCACCGCTGAATATACCGATCTTAACGATATCAGGAATATTCGGATTATCCCAAATCGTGATATTCGAATCAAAGATGTGGCGCAGGTTTATTTTGGAGTTAAAGAGGAGACTTCTTTCAGCAGGGTAAATGGGAAGGATGCTATCACACTTACACTTGTCAATGATGATCAGGCAAATTTGATTGAACTCTCGCATAAGGCAAGCGACCTGATCGAACAGCTAAATAAAAAATTAGCTCACAAAGATATTGAAATCGTAGTGCAGTCGAATACCGCAGAAATTATGGAAGACAATATCAATTCCATTATTGAGCTGGCCATGGTAGGTGGCTTGCTGGCGGTTTTTGTGCTGTGGATTTTTCTGAAAAATATCAGGCTGGTATTGGTGATCGGTCTTGCCATTCCGATATCCATTTATACTGCATTCAACTTTTTCTATGCCTTTGATATTTCCATAAACAGCCTCACCCTCGTCGGCATGGCCCTGGCCATAGGTATGCTTCTGGACAACAGTGTGGTCGTTTTGGAAAATATCTATCGGCAAGCCACACATCAAAAATCATTTGACGATGCAGTGATGATTGGCACCAGGGAAGTTTGGCGTTCTATATTTGCTGCCACACTCACCACCATCACCGTCTTTTTGCCCTTTGTCTTTTCAAATAACTATATGATCAAGGTGATAGGAAACCATATCGGCGTATCGATAATTTCCACACTTACCGTTTCTTTGTTCGTAGCGCTCCTGCTTATTCCTATGATCACCCATTTTTTTATGGCGAAAAAAGGGAAAAACAAATCTTTATTTGAAAAGGTCTCGTTGCGAAACAGGATGATCCAGATATACATACTATTCCTGAAATTTTCGATGCGTTATCCTGCAAGAACCCTCATCGGAGCATTGCTGTTATTTTTTATCACCATCCTGGGTTCTATGGCCATCAGTGTGGACACCCTTGAAGAGGTGGATTCCAATGAACTTCAGCTCTACGCCACCATGCCGGGAGGTTCTTCGCTCGATGCTACAGACATATTGGTTCAGGAAGTTGAAAGCCGATTGGCTTATATCGAAGAAAAAAAGGACATCATCAGCAGAATTGAGGAGGAAGAAGCCATACTAACGATTGTATTAAAGGAAGATTTTAAAACCCTTCATAACCGAACCATAGCAGATGTAAAAACGCTCATTGAAGAACGGATAAAAAATATTAGAGCTGCCGAATTAAGCTTCGAGCAACCGCAGTCGAGCCAGAGATTTCGGGGGCCAGGAGGTGGTTCCGGAGGAAAGGAAGCAAATTTCCAGCGCATGATGGGGATCGGATCACAGCAGGAACGCATTGAAATTAAGGGGCAGGATTTCGATAGAATGCAAAATGTGGCCGAAGACATTCAATATTATTTGGAAGAATTGGCGTCCATAAGTTCTGTTCGATTAAATGTTTCGGACAACCGCCCGGAAGTACACATGGATTTCGATGCACATTTGATGGCTGAGTTTGGCATTCCTTTAACGTCCGTTGCATCAGAATTAAACTCCTTTCAAAATGAAATCTCTTCCGGATCTACTTTTAAACAAGGAACGGAAAGCTATGACATCAACATTAAAAACTATACCGGGCAGGAAAAGGAAGTGAAAAACATGGGCGATCTAAAACTGCTGGAAATTCCTGATGAGAATGATACGAAACGCGAACTCCAGACACTGAGTGATATTTTTTATGCTACCGGTATGCGCAACATCAACAGGGTGAATCAGGAAAAGCAGATTGAACTGACCTACCGGTTTGAGCAAGACATAAACGAATCCAAAACCTTGCTCGAAGTCGCAAGGCTGGAAATCGACGAAATTGTAGCCAGCTTATCCCTACCTTCCGGGGTAGCCGTCGAAATTATCCATGAAGAATCGGATCTGGAAGAGTATTACTTTTTGATCGCTGCGGCATTTATTTTGATCTATATGATCCTGGCCTCCGTTTTCGAATCTTTCACCTCTCCTTTTGTGCTGATGTTTTCCATACCACTGGCGGCTATAGGTTCGTTTACAGGACTTATCATCACCGGAAATTCCCTGTTCAATACCAATACCCTTACGGGTTTTTTGATTCTTTTGGGCGTGGTGGTAAACAACGGGATCATTCTTATCGATTATACCAACGTCCTTCAAAAGCAAGGCTATCGCCAAACGCGCGCACTCATGGTTGCCGGCATAGCTAGGGTAAGGCCAATACTTATCACCGCAATTACCACCATTATTGCCTTGATGCCTCTGGCGCTGGGGGAAGCAGAATATGTCGGGAGCATTGGCGCACCCTTCGCGATCACGGTAATTGGCGGTCTGACTTTCAGCACCATTTTCACGCTGATTTTTATTCCAACATTCTATTCCGGGTTGAGCAATACCATTGAATGGTTTACAAATCTGGATTGGAAAATAAAACTGGTACAATTCATCGCGCTGACCATCTCATGCTACTTGATTTATTATAATGTGTATTCTTTTATTTGGCAACTCGCCAATCTGATGCTTGTAATCTTTCTTATTCCGGGTATCACATATTTTTTGCTTACCAGTCTGAAACAAGCCAGCACCAGCCTGATTGAAGCTGATGAAGATGTGCGGATTCAAATCCAAAACCTGGTGAAAGTCTATGACCGCGACAATCGCTTTGTTCGTGAATGGAAATCAGGTAATAAAATCAAAGAACATTTTGATGCTGCATGGGCCAAAGTCTCATTCGCAAAGCTGGATCATTTGATATGGCAAATTCCGCTTATTGGATTTTTAATATATTTTGCCTTCTTCTATCTCGAGGCGCCATTTTGGTCTTTTGTTATTGCCATCGCTTTATACTTTATGATCCTTGGATTGTGGAATTCTGTAACACTTCATTTGAATTCGACATTCATCAGGAAAACCGGACTGAAATCGTTCATCAGCAACTTCCTTTTATGGGGTATACCTTTAGTCAATTTGGTGATCTTTTACTTCCAATGGGACAACCTCCCTTCGGTACTGATTATCGGAATGATCTGGTATGTTGCGCTGGCCATATACGTTACCTCCAATAGCTTATTCAAAAATAAAATAAATATCAACCGGCTTACAGGGCGCTTTGCCAGACTCCGAAGAAGCTACTTTGTCTTCGTGCAATCCATTCCTGTTATTGGCAAGAAAAAGCAGCCGTTCAGGGCATTGGATTCAGTTTCCCTGGAGATTGGCAATGGTATGTTCGGCCTGCTTGGTCCCAATGGCGCGGGCAAAACCACCCTCATGAGGATTATCTGTGGCATTTTCGAGCAAAGCTATGGCAAAGTCTGGATCAATGGAATCGACACCAGTGAAAAGCGGGAAGAACTTCAGGGACTGATCGGTTATCTGCCGCAAGCTTTCGGAACCTATGAAAATATGACTTCATGGGAATTTCTGAATTATCAGGCCATGCTGAAAAATATTACGGACAAACAGGAAAGGGAAACCCGAATTGAGAAGTGCCTGAAAGAAGTAAATCTGCACGATAAAATGCATGATAAAATCGGCTCTTTTTCTGGAGGCATGAAACAGCGGATCGGTATTGCACAAATCCTACTCCATCTTCCTAAGATCCTGGTTGTGGATGAACCTACGGCAGGGCTTGATCCCAGGGAACGCATCCGTTTCCGTAATCTTCTTGTGGAGCTTAGCAAGAATCGAATTGTGATTTTCTCCACCCATATCATCGAAGATATTTCCAGTTCGTGCAACTATATGGCAGTGCTGAATAGAGGAAAACTCAAATACCATGGCACTCCTACAGATATGACCAACACTGCCGAAGGACATGTGTGGCAATTTGAAGTCCCACCAAGAGAATTTGACGCCCTAAACGAAAAATTGATGATCGTCCATCATATGAGGGATGGAAAATTTATTAAAGTCAGGTGTATATCCCGGAACTCACCTTACGAAACAGCTGTTAACGTAAGGCCTAATCTGGAGGACGCCTATTTATGGTTGATTAAAGGAGATAAAATGTGATGAGAAGAACAAAACAGATATCAAACCTTATAGATTTAGTTTTGAAGCAAATCCACTACAACTTCAAAATTATTTTTGGCGGAAAATTCTTTTACTTTTTACTGGCAGCCTTCGGTTTTTTCATCCTGGTCACCGTGATCAATTTATTCTCAAACAACAATATCGAAGAGCTGGATATTTACAATTTATTGCTATTTCCAGGACTGCTTTTGGTGTTTTATCCA
>SDBV01000439.1_pt1 | contig 59935 bp, 53 predicted proteins | sample 2277081 | NCBI WGS metagenome assembly SDBV01 (sample SAMN10402039, study PRJNA504765) | marine sediment metagenome | isolation source: marine sediment core GS10_PC15, 223 cmbsf | place: Arctic Ocean: Southern Knipovich Ridge | collected 2010
GGTTAAATTGTATTGTGGTTGTTTTTTATTTTTACCACAAGAATTGTCCTTGCCAATTAAAGGTTTTTTAAAATTTGAATCACATTTCATAAATAACCAAACAAAGCGGCCTCGGTGTTAGGCGCAAATGTTTAATCAAAGGGGTAATGCTTTTAATCCCCCCCCCCCCCCAATTAACCGCGATAATGCGTTCAGGACGATTATCGCTCGCCGATTTAATATTGTAACAATCCTTTTGGTGAATGGTAATACCACGACCTTGGGTAATATAACCCAATATCGCATCACCTGGAATGGGTTTGCAGCATTTCGCGAGTTGCGTTAATAGGTTATCAACCCCAGCGATTTCTAAAGGAGATGTGCTGGGTTTGACTGTGCTGGGTTTTATAATTGTTTGCTCTATAGGCGCTTCTTGAGGTGTGCGATCTTGCTCTTTGAGATAGTGAATCACATTGGTTAAACCAAGGTCACCTGCGCCAATTGCAGCAATTAAATCATCGATTTTTTTAAAATTAAAATGGCTAATCACTTTATTGAGAACGGCTTTATTGAGCCCTGCACGACGTGCTGCTTTTTCCCACATGATCTGACCTTCTGCGAGATTATTTTGATAGGCTTCTTTTTTAAACCAATGGCGCACTTTGCTGATCGCATGCGGTGTGTTGAGATAATTGCGTTGGGGGTTTAACCAATCGCGACTCGGTTGACCCGTTTTAGCAGTGATGATGTGTACTTGATCCCCTGTTTTTAAATGATGAGTTAATGTGACCAGTTGACCATTCACTTTGGCACCACGACAACGATGGCCCACTTCAGTGTGAACATGATAAGCAAAATCTAAGGGTGTAGCACTTGCCCTTAAATCATAAACGTCGCCGTTAGGGCTAAACACATAAACGCGGTCTTCGAAAACTTTGCTGTATAGATTGTCTTTATCCTCTTCCTCAGCGGTCATTTCTTTTTGCCAATCGATGACTTCACGCAGCCAATTAATTTTATCTTCATAGCTCGCTTGAGTTTGTTTACCTTCTTTATATTTCCAGTGTGCAGCGACTCCAAGCTCTGCTTCTTCATGCATTTTATGAGTACGAACTTGAATCTCGACATTAATATTTTGTGGTCCTACAACGGCAGTATGAATTGAGCGATAGCCATTAGGTTTGGGTTTGGCAATATAATCATCGAATTCTTTAGCAATGTGTTCCCAGGTGGAATGGATAATGCTTAGAGCGCTGTAGCAGTCATTAATGGTGGGCACTAAAATACGCAATGCACTGGTATCATAAATTTCACTAATGTCAGTGTGCTTGCGTTGAATTTTCTTATAGATACTATAAATATGCTTAGCACGACCACTAATTTCGATATTTTTAATTTTCGCATTGTCGAGCAAATTTTTGAGACGATCGATCATGGTGACAATATAGTGTTCGCGGTCAACCCGACGCATATTCAATGCTTTCGATAAACTGGCATATTGCTCCGGATTAATATAGCGAAACGATAAATCTTCCAATTGCCATTTTAGCTGACCAATGCCAAGGCGATTAGCCAGAGGCGCATAAATGGACATGGTTTGTTCAGCGATTAATTGTTGCTGTGATTTCGGGCAATGTTTTAAATATTTTAATATGGCTAATCGCTCTGCGAGTTTAATTAACACGACGCGCACATCGTCGACCATTCCCAATAACATTTTGCGCAAATTGTCCGTTTTTTGCTGTTCACCTTTTCCTGCAGTACCACTGCGGCGAAAATCGTTAATCGTTTCCATCCGAGCAGCACCCTGCAGTAGTTTACTGATATTGTGATTGAGTTTTCGATTAATCATATCCCGTTTTAGTTTATGATGATAAAAACTAGGATAGAGTAGGGCAGCTGCAATAGTTTGACTGTCGCAGTTAAGCTCTAATAGTGCTTCTGCCATCACTAATCCTTGTGAGGCTGGGGAATCGGCCAAGGGAATTTCATCTTCTTGATATGCTTCTATCAATTGAAGTGCACTGATTAACAAATTAAAATTCAGTTGCGGGCTAAGCTTTTCGACCTCAGTGAGCCATTGATTGCTTGCTGGTGAAAGTGAGTTGGGTTGTATCGGTGTATCATTCATGTCGATTTCTTAATAAATAGCGCAATAGCCTCAGCATGTCCAAATTACATTATAGTGGTTTTGATAAAGATCTGCACAGTAAAAATGACAATTAGTTAATCCGTTTTGCTATGCATTACTCAAAGCTTGGGCGGTTGCTTGTCGATCCTTGCCGCAATATTCAGACACAACTGCACCTGATTCCGCCTTCCGTTCTCCGACCTGGACACTATAACAAAAGCCCTGCACAATATACCGATTACTAACATTATTGTCATTATTAGCCAATGAACATATTGATTACCATCATCTCTGCCATCGTGGCTATTCTAATTATTATTCTGATACATGAATTAGGTCATTTTATTGTTGCGAAATCCCTGGGAGTAAAGGTGCTCAAGTTTTCCATTGGTTTTGGCAGACCGCTTTATTCATGGCGTAGTAAGAGCGGGACGCAATATGTCATTGCGATCTTACCGTTGGGTGGTTACGTAAAAATGTTGGGTGAGCACGATAAGGTTACCTCCCCGGAAGAAGCGGCGCGTGCATATCATCGCCAGCCACTATTATCCAGAATGGCGATAGTGTTAGCTGGGCCTGCCACTAATTTTTTGCTCGCATTGGTATTGTTTTGGATAGTGTTTATGCAAGGCGTTGCCCATATCAAGCCTGTGGTTGGGAAAGTTGTGCCAAAGTCCATTGCTGCAAAATCAGGTCTGCGTGTGGGAGATGAAATACAACGCATTAATGGTAAGCGTGCTGACAGTTGGCAGCGAGTGCTGATGGCCATCGTGTCTCGAGTCGGTGATAAAAATCAAATGAAAATCACCGTTTTGCCTAAAAATCAACAAAGGTCTGCTACGCGAGTGTTAGCACTTGATCGTTGGCGAGTCGCGAAACGTAAGCCTGATTTTTTTAAAAGTTTGGGCTTTTTTCCTTATCAAGCTAAAGTGCCTGCAATTATTGGCAAAATTATTCCCGATTCGCCGGCAGCGCGGAGTGATTTGAAAGTGGGTGATCATATCTTGGCGGTGGATGATGAGCCGACAGCAAATTGGAATGATGTCTTATCGGCAATTTACAATGTGCCGGATGAGTGGGTGGCTATACAAATTAAGCGCAATGGCAAAACTACTGCGGTTAAATTGCAGACCACTTCGCGAATGTATAAAGGTCGTTTGATCGGTTATGTGGGCATTCAATCAGTGCCACCGCGTTGGCCAAAAGGGATGGCGGTCAAAAAACATTATTCGTGGTTAAGTGCTTGGGTGCCAGCGATTGTGCAAGTGGCTAGTTTAAGTAAATTTAACGTGGTGGTGTTATGGCGAATGTTAACGGGTCGGATTTCTGTGCATATGCTGGGTGGGCCCATCACAATTGTTCGTTCTGCAGGTGCAGCCTCGCGGCTGGGGCTTATGGCTTACTTGAATTTTGTTGCGTTTATTAGCGTAATGATCGGATTTATAAATATTTTACCCATCCCAGGGCTTGATGGTGGACACTTCCTATTTCAGGTGCTCGAGGCTGTATTTCGCCGTCCAGTACCAGAGCGAATTCAGATGGGGGCACTGTGGATTGGTTTAGGGATATTGCTCTTACTGATGGTCCAAGCCACATTAAATGACATTTTTCGTTTATTCTGACACGGTTTGCTGGGTAGTTAATGTCTGAAGACAGTGTAAGTTATTTCTCATTGGCTAATCAGATTTTAACGCTATTAGGTAGGGTTGTTAGCATCCATTTTGCCCAGGGAGTCTTCTAACTTCATGAATATTCTGAATGGGGAATATTGGGATGGCGGTAAATTCGCTAGATTTTGGTGATAGAGCAAAATTAGGGTGCTTGCACAGTTTGTCTACTGTGATAATGTAGAAGTTGCCCATAAGTCTAAAGTTGGATTTCCAAGGAACACAAGACAAGCACTGACCCCCTTGTGGTTTTAGACTTAGGACGCTTTACTTCGAATAATGATCATGGAGGATCAGCTCATGAGAAAAGCACTTGCAGGAGTAGTTATCGTTGCCTTTACAGGTTTGTTATGTACAAGTCTTTTGGCGATGTTTCATGGAACGACCATAGGGAGTGAATATTTAACTAGCCAGGCCCTTCAATATCCATTTTTTATGGCCTATTAAAAGGGAGGTGCTCGCTACTTTAAAGACAGAGCACTGACTAGACATTTATTTCCCTAGGAAAATAAAAGCCCAATTTAGATTGGGCTTTTTTATTGATCTATTGCATCTTAAGCTTGCATCTTAGGCGGTTCTTAGCGCACAATATGAAATTGATTTTGAAGGCTATCCAAAAGGATGATGTCATGCTACAGAAACCGTTTAATTATTGCTCCATAAAAATTACAGCGACGATGATTGCAGCACTTTTATTGACTTCATGTGCTCATTTTCTAGGGCACTCAAGTTCATCTAGCTCATCAGCCAGTCAATCGGCCTGTGAAACTAATATTTATTTACGTCGATATGGCTGTTCGCTGAGTCGTGTTGAACAAGCCGCAGAAAGTGGTGATCCTGATGCTGAGTATGCATTAGGTTATATGTATTATTATGGTATTAACACGGTCAAAGATACTCAAACTGCTAAATTGTGGATTCGGCGTGCAGCAGAACAAGGCCAACCATTAGCACAGCGGGCGAATCGTATGTTTGAAGGTGGCCATAAGAGCAAACGTTCACATCATCTGCAACAACCTGGTCGAGGTGGCTCATCTCGAGGTGGTTCATCGCGTTATCAGAAACAGACACATGTGGATAAATTAAATTCGAGAGTACCTGAAAAATCATTGAATGAGCATTTGCCCGGGTATAATGCCAATAAGTCGGCTGATAAAAAACATAAATCTGCATTGGATGCTTTGAAAAAACCGGATGAACCTAGCGCTAACAATCAACCTACTTCATCACAACATCAAAATAATGAAAAAAAGAGCAATGAAACTTTGCCTCAAAGCCAAAGCCAGGCGCCTAAAAATTCTTCACTAGCAGGGGCTCGTCGTGCATTAAGTTCAACAGAACGTCAGTTAATGCAAGTTCAGCCTTCAGCTTATACCTTGCAATTAATGGGCAGCCATAATTTACCGGCGATTAAATCTTTTGTGAAGCGCCATCATTTACAAGGCAAAGTTAGATATTACAGCGCTCTCTTTCAGGGACGTCCTTGGTATATGTTAATTTATGGCGAGTATCCCAATGCGGCAGATGCTGACGTTGCAGCGAGGGCGTTACCAAAATCGTTGCGAGCGATGCACCCTTGGGTTAAATCCTATCGTGCTGTTCAGCAGGAAATTAAGCAACGTCGAATTATTTCTTAGTGAGTATCATGACGGCATACTCGTTATGAAACCGTCGTTGCAAAAACAACCGAAGGGACTTTATACTCTTTTCTTTACCGAAATGTGGGAGCGTTTCGGTTTTTATACGCTACAAGCGATTATTGTCCTTTATCTCACTAAACAGCTATTATTTTCTGATCATAAAGCCAATATGCTCTATGCTGCCTTTTCCTCTTTATTATTTGCAACACCTGTAATCGGAGGCTTTCTTGCCGATCGTTTTTTAGGGTTTAGACGCGCCATTATTTTAGGGGGTGTTTTATTATTAGCAGGTTATATTTTAATAGCATTGCCTGGCGAGCAATTATTCTACCTTGGGCTTAGTGTGTTAATTTGTGGTAGTGGGTTATTGAAACCTAATATTTCTGGAATTGTTGGGCGATTGTATGTTGAAAATGATCCGCGTCGCGAGCCTGGTTTTACAATATTTTATATGGGCATTAATATCGGCTCATTACTTCCGCCTTTGATTGCGGGAAGTTTGGTGGCGGTTTATGGTTGGCATGCCGGCTTCTCATTAGCAGCCATTGGTATGGCGATTGGCTTGTTTGTTTTTATAGTACGTGGGCGATCCATCCGTCATCTTGGCGAACCACCTAAGCAGAGTTATTTAAACAAATCTGGGTTTAGTCGCTTATGTTTTAATTTAACGCTGGTGATGGGGATATGTGTTGCTATCGTTATTTTTTATATTGCTATGTTGTTTCCAGAGAAGACAGATATCATGGTCGAATTATTCACTGTGGTGGTCGTCGTTGTGGTGGCTGTTTATTTATTTAAGCAAACATTATGGCGTAACAGAATGTTGGCGTGTTTAATTTTAATTTTGATTTCGATTGGTTTTTGGGCGCTTTATGCCCAGACGTTTAGCTCGCTGATGTTATTTTCTGAGCGTAATTTAAATAGAACGATATTTGGCATTCATTTTAAAACGGAAGTGATACAATCTTTCAATCCTATGTTCATTATTTTATTAAGTCCAATTTTCAGTCAACTCTGGTTTAAGCTTGGTCGTCGAAATAAAAATCCGGGTGTGCCACTGAAGTTTTCATTGGGTATTTTGTTTATGTGTGCCGGTTTTGCGTTATTGTATTTCGCAACGGGTTATTTTTCCAAGGATGGTATGGTTTCAACGTGGTGGCTCATCGCCAGCTTTTTATTGCAAACCATCGGTGAGCTGTTATTGTCTCCGATCGGCTTATCGATGATTACCACGCTATGTCCCGCTAATTTAGTGGGGATGATGATGGGCGTGTGGTTTTTTGCATTCGCCAGTGCTTTTGCCTTAGGTGGTTTTCTTGCCACCTTAGCGGATGTACCTGCAGGGGTGAGTCGAATAATTTCACTAACGATTTACCACAATGCTTATTTTATATTTGCATTATTCTGTTTTATATTGGCAGTGGGGAGTCTGATATTAATGCCGTTTTTAAATCGTTTAATTGCGAGTGACAAGGGTAGAATTCTGTACTCAGCAAAATAAAAGTAGTAGAATAATAAGCATAAAACACCAGCAAGGATGCAAAATGAAAACAACTACTATACGACCCGCTACGATTACTATACGACCCGCTACGATAGAAGATGCAGAAATTTGCGGCAAGATGTGTTTTGAAGCTTTCAAGGCGCTCGCTGATCAACATGGTTTTCCACCGGACTTTCCTTCTCCTGAAGCCGCAATTTATGCGATTACTGATTTATTTTCGCGCCCTTATTTCTATCTGGCTGTTGGCTTGCTTGATGGGCGGGTTGCTGGTTGTATTATTGCTTCTGAAAGATCAACTATGGCTGGCATTAGTTTGTTTTGTGTTGGCAAACAGGTGCAAAATGTCACGGTCGGTCGCCAATTGATGCAGCACACTCTGAATCGTCTTAAGCAGAATTTCTTGGGTATTCAACTGATTCAAGCTGCGTATCATAATCGCTCGCTGGCTTTTTATATTAAGCTTGGATTTGAAGCTCGCGAGATGCTTTCTGTGATGCAAGGGCCTCCGTTGAACATTCAATTGCCAGGATACATCGTTCGACCTGCAGAATTGAATGATTTAGATGCTTGTAATAAGTTATGTGTGAAAGTCCATGGTCATGATCGTAGCAATGAACTTCTTGGTGCGATAAAACAAGGAACTGCTATTGTAGTTGAACATCACGGATGCATCAGCGGGTACGCTACATTGATGGGTTTTTTTGGTCATGCCGCGGGTGAAACCAATGAAGCTTTAAAAGCTATGATTGGAGCAGCCTCTGAATTCTTAGGCCCTGGTTTTCTTGTCCCGACCCGAAATCGTGAATTACTCCTCTGGTGTTTAAACCATAAGCTTCGATTAGTCATGCAAATGACGCTCATGAGCTATGGCCAATATAATGAACCACAAGGTCCTTTTCTGCCCTCGATTTCTTGTTAACGAACGTATATCTGAAATAATCCCCCAAACTTTTCTAACCCTATCAAACCACTCTATTATTAGGTACACTAGGATTATTTTATGGAGATTTAGAGCATAACCCTATGAATCTGAAAAGTATAAAGCTGGTTGGGTTTAAATCATTTGTTGATGCCACAACCATTCCCATCAAGAGTTATATGAATGCCATTGTGGGTCCTAATGGCTGTGGTAAATCAAACGTGGTCGATGCCATTCGTTGGGTTATCGGTGAAACCTCTGCCAAACAACTGCGGAGCCAATCGATGGCTGATGTCATTTTCAATGGCACCAGCACTCGAAAACCCGTGGGTCGGGCTGCGATTGAGTTATTGTTTGAGAATAATAAAGGTCGTTTGACTGGGGAATACGCGCGATATAGCGAGATTGCCATCAGACGCGAAGTCGAACGTGATGGCCAATCCAGTTACATTATTAACGGTGTCCAATGTCGGCGTCGTGATGTTGTCGATATATTTTTAGGCACAGGGCTTGGGCCTCGCAGCTATGCGATTATTGAACAGGGTATGGTCACGCGACTGATCGAAGCTAAGCCTGAAGAACTTCGAATCTATTTGGAAGAAGCAGCCGGTATATCAAAATATAAAGAAAGACGACGTGAAACCGAAAACCGCATGCGCCACACTCAAGATAATTTGGATCGACTCAATGATTTACTAGAAGAACTCACTAAACAACTCCGTCATCTAAAGCGGCAGGCCAATGCCGCCGAGCGTTATCAAGAATTAAAACAAACAGAACAACAATTGCATGCAGAGATTAAAACACTGCACTGGCAGTGCTTAAATCAAGAGCTCGCAGACCAAGAAGTGCGTGTTAATGAACAGAACTTATGCTGTGAAGAGCAACGCGCAAATCTGCGCCATTTGGAAACCGACATTGAGAAGAAACGGGTTGTGCAAACCGAGTTTAGTGCAACTCAAAATGAAGTTCAGAAGCGTTATTATGGTTTGGCTGCTGAAATCGCAAGGCTTGAACAGCAGATTAAACACGTTGAGTCACAAACTTCTGAATGGCGTGAAGAATTAGAAAGAACTCATCAAATGTGGACTGAAATTACCGATAACAACTGTGAACATCAACAACAAATTACTCTGCTTGGCGAATTGTTAGAAGAGCTTCTGCCACAGACTACCACGATTAAAGAAGATGCTGTTCATTCAGGACAGGCCCTAACTCATGCTGAGCTTGAGATGAATCAATGGCAAGAACACTGGGAGGTGTTTCAAGCTGAATCTTCAAAGCTCACTCAACAGGTGGAAGTGGCCAAAAATAATATCCAACATTATCAACAACAATTAACGCGTCTAGATGCTCAGAAAATACAACTGCAAACCCATCAAGATGAGCAGCAACTAGTCGATTTAGAGGAAAAACTACAGCCTTTAGCGAATAAAGCCGATGCACATCAACATCATCTTGCTTCGATTAATGAGGAGCTTACTGAATTAACCAATCGGATTAATCAGAAACGGTCTCATAATACAGAACTTAATCATTCATTGAAAAACCTGCAACAACAACTGTCGGCTGAAGAAGGGCGCTATGCCACACTAAATGCGATGCAACAAATTGCTTTGGGTGTTGAGGATGAACAGACTAATGAGTGGCTTAAGTCCCATAGTCTAGATCAACTTCCAAGATTAGGAAAAGCGCTGCGAGTGAAGCCGGGTTGGGAGGTGGCTATTGAAACTGTGTTAGGCAGTTATTTCGATGCTGTTTGCGTTGATGACATCAGTCAATATTTAAATGAAGCATCTAGCTTAACTCGCGGGCGATTAACTTTAGTTGATAAACAATCGCATTTCACTTCAAATGTCACATCTTCGCAACCGACATTAGCAGAACAAGTGGAGAGTGAATGGCCATTGCAGGATTGGTTAGCTCACGTCTATATTGCTGAAGATTTGAGTCAAGCCTTACAAAAACGCGCACAATTAGCAGTTCATGAGTCGGTGATTACCCGAGAGGGTGTTTGGCTTGGCCCTAATTGGCTAAGACGGACTAAGGCTTCGGATAATGAGGATAGTGTATTATTGCGAGAGCAATCCTTGCAGCAACTGCAGCAAGCGATAGCGCAAAAAAGATCTGAAATTAAAGCAAAAGAAGATCATATACAACAACAATTCTCCGAGCTCGTCCAATTAGAAAAAAATCGCGATGCAAAACACGAGGCGTATCAACAACAAAGTGAGATAGCCACTGCCGATCAATCACAACTTGCAGCGAAACAATCTCGCTTAGATGAGCTGCAACAACGACAACAGCATATTGCAACTGAGCTTAATCAGTGTCAACAACAAATCGAGGCAACAACGACTGCTTTAGGTGAAACACAATCGAATTTAACAACGCTGCTCGAAAAACAGCAAACGGATGGTGCACAAAAACAACAATTATTGAGTCAGCGTGAGCAGTATCGTGAGTCATTAGTACAAGCACGAAGCAGAGCTCAACAGGATCAACAACGCGCCGATGAACTGTCTATTCGATTAGCGTCTAATGAAGAACAACTCACATTACTTAAACAAACCATGGCTCGTGATGAGCGTCAATTAATTCAGTTAACCGAGCGTCGTGAAGATTTAACAGCACGACTCGCTAACAGCGATGCGCCATTGATTGCCTTAAAGGATGAGCTGCAATCACAATTGGAAAAGCGCGTCACAGTGGAAAAAGAATTGCGTACAGCAGAAGAACAATTACAAACCTGCGTTGAACAATTGCAGCAAATGGAGACTCAGCGAAACGAATACAATGATCAACTCAGCGAATATCAGAGTCGGTTAGAGGCGCTGCGGATGGAACGACAAAGTATTCGTGTGCGTCAGGAAACCATCAAAGAACAGCTGCAAACAGATCAATTTGATCTTGAAGCGTTAATACAAGCATTGCCACAAGAGGCTGAACTCGCGGAATGGGAGGCTCGTGCTGAAAAGATAGCGCAGCGTATTAACCGTTTAGGGCCTATTAATTTAGCGGCTATTGATGAATACAATACGATTTTGGAACGCAAAGATTATTTAGACCGTCAACAGCAAGATTTAGTTGAGGCATTAACGATATTGGAATCGGCAATTCGCAAAATTGATCGAGAAACTAAAACACGTTTTCGCGATACTCTGGACAAAGTGAATCAAAATTTTCAAGCCATTTTCCCGCGTGTTTTTGGTGGTGGTCGAGCGATGTTGGATTTAACCGATGATGATTTATTATCGACGGGCATTATTGTGCGTGCGCAACCACCAGGCAAGCGCAATTCTACGATCCAGATGTTGTCGGGTGGGGAAAAAGCCTTAACGGCTATTTCATTGGTGTTTGCAATGTTTCAACTTAATCCAGCACCTTTTTGTATTTTGGATGAGGTTGATGCACCTTTGGATGATGTTAATGTAGGGCGTTTTTGCCAAATTGTAAAAGAGATGTCAAAAGATACTCAGTTTATAGTTATCAGCCATAATAAAGTGACTATAGAGCAAGCCGATCATTTGCTTGGGGTCACTATGCAAGAAGCGGGTGTATCAAGAATTGTATCGGTAGATATGGAGCAAGCCATAGCGATGGTGGAGTAATCGAACAATCGATTAAAGTGACGCGTCATTCTCGCGAAAGCGGGAATCCAGTCATTTCGCGATTGTTCTGGGTGCAATAATGAGGTCAATGGACAAAGGAGCGGGTTATGTTATTTGTCATTATAATATCATGTGCTGTCATCTTGCTGGGTGTATTATTCGCTATTAGAAACGTGCGTTTGAGAAATAATAGCGATCAACTAAGACCCAACCGTTATAAACGAAAGCATAAAATACAGTATGAGCCGACTATTAATCCCATCGATGAATCGCCCTCACCCTCACAAACAAAACCGGTTGAACCTGAATACACGGTTATTGATGATGCAGACGAAGTATTAGGTTTAAAGGTGGAGCCGCAACAAGATAAAATTGAAAATAAACAATCTGTCCCTTCGATTATAACGTGTTATGTTTTAGCAGAGCAAGATCGTTACTATGAAGGCTACGAATTATTGCAAGCGCTGTTAGCGATTGGATTGCGTTTTGGTGAGGGGCAAATTTTTCATCGCCACGAACAAAAAACGGGGCGTGGTGATATCTTATTTAGTTTGGCATCTATCACAGAACCAGGTACTTTCGAGTTATCCAAAATGGGTGGTTTCTCATGTGGGGGATTATGTTTGTTTTTGCAATTACATAAAGTCAAAGACCCTCTACAAGCGTATGACATAATGTTAGAGACAGCAGAACAATTAGTGGAAGATTTAGGTGGTGTAGTTTTAGATGATGAGCGAAAACCATATGGTAAAGATAAAATGGTGCAACAACGCAAACAAATACGTCAATATTCGGGAAATCATCGTACTGCAGATATGTTTAATGTCGTTGACTAAGGCGAAAACAATCGGTGGTTGTTTCAGAGAAAATTAAAAAAAAAATAAACCATTTGCGATCGGCTATCATTGAATATAATTATTATTATTATGTGCTAGCACAACCGAAAGTGCCGGATTCTGAATACGATCGCCTCTTTTATGAGCTCAAGCAACTAGAATTGCAATACCCACAACTCATCACTCCAGATTCGCCGACTCAGCGTGTTGGTGCGACTCCTTTAAAAACATTCGAACAAGTCGAGCATAAAATTCCGATGTTGTCGTTAGATAATGTGTTTGACGAGTCTCAATTACGTGCTTTTAACGATCGCGTGCAGCAACGATTAGAAAAAACCGAGGTCATAGCCTTTGTTTGTGAACCGAAGTTAGATGGTGTGGCGATTAGTTTGATCTATGAGAATGGGCATTTAATTCAAGCTGCAACACGTGGTGATGGTATGGTTGGCGAAAATGTTACTCAAAACATACGCACTGTCAATTCCGTTCCATTGCAATTGCGCGGAGATGATTATCCACATTTACTTGAAGTGCGCGGTGAAATTTATATGCCAAAAGCGGGTTTTGAGACACTCAATCGATTAGCCATTGAACGAGGAGAAAAAACCTTTGTTAATCCTCGCAATGCGGCTTCAGGGAGTTTGCGTCAACTCGATTCTAAAATTACCGCAGAACGCCCTTTGGCATTTTATGCTTATCAAGTAGGGCGAATGGAAAAAGGTCATTTGAGCGAGAGCCATTTTGATATTTTAGAACAATTAAAACAGTGGGGATTGCCCGTTAATCATGAGATTGTGCTCGTCAAAGGCATAGAAGCGTGTATCGATTATCATCATCAGATTTTAAATAAGCGTGATGCGCTGGATTATGAAATCGATGGCGTGGTCTACAAAGTCAATTCGATTGAAGATCAGAAAAAATTAGGCTTTGTTTCTCGTGCTCCGCGATGGGCCATCGCTCATAAATTTCCAGCTCAAGAGAAATTAACGAAGGTTAAAGCCATTGAATTTCAAGTTGGGCGCACCGGCGCTATTACCCCAGTCGCTCGTCTTGAACCCGTATTTGTTGGTGGGGCGACTGTTAGTAATGCTACTTTGCATAATTTCGATGAGCTCTATCGTAAAGATATTCGTGTTGGAGATACCGTTGTGGTTCGTCGCGCTGGTGATGTGATCCCAGAAGTGGTGAATCATTTAATAGAAAAACGTCCGCCAAAAACTCGGTCTGTGACAATGCCGTTAAAGTGTCCAAGATGTGGCGCTGATGTCATTAAGTCAGAAGGTGAGGCGGTTGCGCGTTGTATGGGTGGACTGTATTGCCCTGCACAGCTTTCTGAATCCATTAAGCACTTTGCTTCGCGACGTGCTATGGATATCGATGGTTTGGGTGATAAACTGGTTGACTTGCTTGTGGAGCAAAATTTAATTCAAGATGTCACCGGTTTATATCGATTAAAAAAACAAGCGCTAGCCCAACTGCCGCGCTTGGGTGAAAAATCGGCAGAGAATTTACTGGCAGCGATTGAAAAAAGTAAGCGAACCACGCTAGCTCGTTTTCTTTATGCCTTAGGTATTCGCGAAGTAGGAGAAGCTACGGCTAGAACGTTGGCACACCATTTTGGTGAATTAACACCATTGAGGCAAGCCGATATCGATTATTTACAACAAATACCCGATATTGGACCGATAGTTGCAGCGCATATTAAAGGTTTTTTTAGTCAAAAATATAATATAGAATTGATTGAAACCCTGTTAGGGCAAGGTGTGCATTGGCCAAAACCAGCAGTTACATCGGAAGCATTACGCCTTGCAGGTCAAACTTATGTGATTACAGGCACTTTGGAAAACATGTCTCGTGATATGGCGAAAGAAAAATTACAAGCATTAGGCGCAAAGGTGAGTAATAGTGTTTCAGCGAAAACGACTTATGTGGTTTTTGGTTCAAACCCTGGCAGTAAATATGTCAAAGCAAAAGCATTAGGTGTTAAATTACTGAATGAAACTCAATTTTTAAAATTATTAAAAGGAGAAAAATGATGAGCTCAAATAAGGATATTATTAAGCATTATATGAAAGAATTGTGGGAAAATAAAAACCTTGCGATCATCGATGAAGTATTTGCCGATGATGCCATTATTCACAGTCCTTTTAGTTTAGAACAGGGTGCGCTTACCATGAAAGAGATTGCCAATAAATGGCTTAATGCCTTTCCTGATTTTAAAATGGACTGGGAAGATTTTATAGCTGAAGGGAATAAAGTAGTCTGTCGTTGGTGGGCAACGGGCACACATATGGGAAGTTTTTTTGAGACCAACCCGACCCATCAGGAAGTTAGTTTTAGTGGTGTTGCAACGTTTGAATTATTGAATGGGAAAGTCGCTGAATATTGGGTGCTAGTGGATATCCATGCTTTATTACAACAGCTCGAAGGTTATGAAACCTTAACTGAAGCGCTAGATTAGTCTATTTCGAATGATAGTATTAACGCGATTGCTCTGAGATTGGCAGGATTGATTGATTTGACCTAAGTGTAACTCACATGTTAGAATGTATTTTATTTTAGGGTAATTTTATTAATGCTTACTGTAAAAAACGTTGCACAATTTGCTGGGGTTACACCAGATACGGTTCGTCATTATGTTCGAATCAAACTGATTAATCCCAGTATAGATCCTATCAATCGATATAAAATCTTTACGATGAAAGATCTTCAACGAGTACGTTTTATCCGCCAAACGAAGCAGCTAGGTTTTTCTTTAAATGAAATCAAAGAGTTGCTAGCATCAGCTGATAAAAGCGAATCGCCATGCCCGCGTGCTCGCGAAATTATTCAAAATCGGTTCGATGGTATTCAAAAATCTATTGATGAGCTTGTCCAACTCAAATCGAGAATGGAAAGTGCTCTCATGGCATGGTCTAAAATGCCCAATAAGAGTCCTTCTGGGAAAATCATTTGTCATTTGATAGAAGAAAGTTGAAATACTGAATCAATCTTTTTTTCTCAAACACTTAGCCTGTCAAATTGTCCCAAATTGTAATTTCTCAAAAATCCGGGGCATCGTCATCCCACCTGGGCATCGTCATCCCGCCTGAGACATCGTCATCTCACCTGTGCATCGTCATCCCGCGGCTTGACCGCGGGATCCACAACCCTTTGACTTAAATGATTTTATGGATTCTATATGGATCCCGCGATCAAGTCGCGGGATGACGGATCATCCAAGTCGCGGGATGACGGATCATCCAAGTCGCGGGATGACGGATCATTCAAGTCGAGGGATGACGGATCATTCAAGTCGAGGGATGACGGATCATTCAAGTCGAGGGATGACGGATCATCCAAGTCGCGGGATGAGGGATCATTCAAGTCGAGGGATGACGATGCTCAGGCGGGAGAGACAATGTGGTTGAAAATTTCCCCTTGACTTATGCCCTGCGCATACCTTGTATACTGCAATTAGATGATAACAAAAATCTTTAACAAGAGAGGAAATAACTATGAAAAATCTAATAAAAACAAGTATCTTAGGAGTGTCGTTAATTATGGCTAGCGCTGCGTTTGCTACTAATACTTTTTTACCTATTGATACTTCTTCGCCTTCTCTACAGGGACAACATTGGAGAAAGTACACACTAGTCAATAAAACGGGACAAACAATTTATGTCCAATATGCTAGTCAAAATAACCTGAATGAGGGAAAAAACCATAAAGTGATTGGGATCAATGGTAGTAACTATGTACCGTTACACCGATTATTATTCGCTATTCCTAACTCTCAATCTTTTACTATTGCGTATAAGAGGGGATTAGGTAACTGGAACTATGCGCTTAATCATGGGACTAATTATGATTCTAGCCTTCAAGTAAAAATCATGAATAGCAGCAAACAAAAGGTTATGAAGATAAGCTTGCATTCGTCTCACTCACACACAGGCATCAGACATAAAAAAAGAGGTAATTACGAAATTGTTGGCTATGGTAGTGATACAGCATATAGCGGTGCGATAGTCAAAAATAGTTAAAAAACATTGGTATCCATTTCCCTGCCAGTGAGGCAGGGAAAAATACCGTTAATCCCGCCTTCCGCGCCTGCACTACAAATCATTATTAAAAATATTATATGTATTGATAAGTTGTAACTGCTTACACTGATGGGGCTACACTAATCCGGACACATAAATTACACTGATAGGATCGTAAAGGAGTGTTCGGATTAGTGTAGCCCCATCATACAACCGTAAAAGAATGCATTCTGCTAATGATTATTTATCACCAGCAGAGTATGAGCAGAGTAAAAAAATTAATTAAAAATGTGCCCGGGAAAGTGTTGACACATCAAATCGTGCAGTGTTTAAAAATATAATCAGCCAATGTAGTCAGCATTCCCACTTGCGCTACTCAATCATAAAGGCTGTCCGATACCTGCTTCTCTTAACTCAGTTTCATTTGGCCCACGACCAGCACAGCAAGGGGCTAATTTACCATTTACTGCAACAGAAGGGACAGATTTAACGCCTAAGTGTTCTGCTTTTTTTGCTACATTAGCATTATTCATATCAAGCACCAGCACTTCACACGAAGAGCAGGCCAATTGATTCACTAAATCAATGGTATTTTGGCAAGCGGGACAGCCCGCACTAAAAATTTCGATTTTTCGTTTATCAGCCATTTTTTTCACCTTTAAAATAGAGTTTAGTTTAATAATAAGGTAAATATTCTTTACCTAGGATTAAGTATAAACCCCGTACTTTAGTGTAAGGTCAAGGGAATTTTATAATTGCTTTGCAAACGTTGCAGATGGGCTTGCCTTTTTTGTCAGGCGTTGCATACAAAGGCGATGATTAACAGAATGACCACATTGAACAAAGAAACAATTATGAACTGACCAGCATATTGGATATAGTGTTTTTTTTATTGGTTCCATAGGGCTAATTCGTTATACATGGATCCTGGTGCTGATTATAAATTGTGTATCATGCGGTCCATTGATATCTTGAATCACACCACCTTCTAGTATCCAGGTCGGATGTATCCATTGTAGTCCGATAGTGGCTTGGTGTATGAGCGTTTGATTTTGTTGCCAGCGACCATTATATTCCAGCACCGCATTCCATTGTGATGTGAGCCCTGACTCGGGGTATTCTGCTGGCGATAATCGAAACTGATAAGAGACATCATATTGGCTACGATTCAGTGATTGCCCAAAACCTTGCTCCCAAAGTGCATCGACATCTAATTCAAGGCGTCCTTTATAAAAGGTAGCAACAGCACCTCCTTGAGCCCCTCCATTGCTTCTGTTAGTGGTTTGGATTACCCCACCACCTAATAATCCAAGCCGATAGGTACCGCCCTTAAAATCTTTCTGCCAAGCGGTATAACGATACAATACGCTGAGATCACCCGATCGATTTGCACCACTGGGTGAAAGGCGATAAGGAATACCAAAAAAGAGGGTTTGCTTACCGGTGATACCGTAAGCAAAATTAGCAATAGCAACATTTTTATTGCTATTGAATGTCTCTAAATTCTGCAATCGAAAAACCATTCCCCCTTGTTCCAAAGGTAACGCCACAAAGGATCGCAATCCCATGGCAAACGCATTAGTCGAAAGGAGGATCAATAAAATGCACAGCATCCATTTTAATTTCTGCATAAAACCATCTCCAATTAATTAGCCTTCAAGCTAAAGCCATATTGGTAAGATAAGATAGGTAACAACAAAGCCAATGATCCAAATGATGAGGGCTGTCGAAAAAATCCATTTATTCATACGCAACAGGCGCGCACAAATCGCTGCCAATTTGGGATCAACCGGACAACTACGCGAAGGCCGCCATAGCAACCAAGCTGTTACGATTAATAGCACTGCTGAAATAATAAATATCCAGATCTTGTGTTGGGATAATGTAACTAATAGAGGAAATCGGCTAATAAGCGCTGCAATGGCTGCGCCTAACCCGAGACTGACAAATATAAGTGGTAATACACAACAGAGTAACGTGCCTAGTGATAAAAAAAGCGTGAAGAGCGTCATCCCTGTCGTTTTTATTTCCTTCATGATTATTTATGTACAGTTTTTAGGTTTTACTACTGTGCCATGATAAGTAAACCCCGTTTTTTTAAATAATCGGTTTAATTCTTTCTTAGAAAAACAAATACCTTTGTTTGTATATACGGTGACGGTGCCATGTTTTAAGCTGACGTCAACCGATTGTACGCCCTTTATTTTTTTAAATGTTTTCTTGATCCCAACGGCACAAAAAGGGCAGGATAGGCCGTGCACACCAAATACGTGTTTAACAGCAACCGGTGTGTTCGTCGGGTTAGGTGTGGCAGCCATTGCTCCCATACTGAGCGATAGTGCTAAAAAGGGTATTAAGAGACTGAGTAGTAAACGTTTCATCATTTCATCCTCCATTTATTCAGTTGTTGTTTGAAGTTGGCGTTACCTGCATCAATGATCGGGTAATGGCTTCTGATCCTAATGCCTCCAATATAGCACACCCCGCTTTGATGCTGCCCTTTCCGCGGCATTGATCGTGAAGTTGCTGTAAGGCTTTTTTAACTTTTTTGAGTGTCTTGATCTTGTTCTCTACAATCTCAATTTTATGAGAGGCACGCGATTTAATCGTTTTGCAACCCACTGATCCATCACTTTGCAAGCAGCAATAAGTCTGCAATCTCTTCTAAGGTGAATCCGAGTGCTTGGGCATTTTTAATGAATCGGATCTGCAAAGCAACTTCTGGCGCATATTGGCGATAGCCTGCTTCAGATCGATCGGGATCGGCAATCAAACCACGACGTTCATAGAAACGCACGGCGGTCATTCTCACGCCCGCGGTTTTTGCTAATTGTCCAATGGTTAATGTTTGGCTCATTGCTCTAATCCTTCATCTAAATATAAGTATAAACCTTACACGGTAGTGCAAAGTCAAATCCATTCCTACAAAAATAGTTGCCCATACCATGGAAAGGTCAATAACAATATCGCTATGACAACCACCACCCAGAATACTATGCGTTGCACACGTAACTGTCGCGGTGGTGGACAAACCGACTCATTACCTTTACAGCTGCCTTAAGACTGGCAGCTCGCGAAATTATTCAAACATACGTGGAATTATTCAAAAATAAAGCGAGTATAGGTGTTTAGATGGTTTCAACTTCCGTCTCTGGTAAGGTGACATTCAGTTCCAACACTGAATTATTTTTTCGACAATGTAAGTCTACTTCGACTTCATCGATATTGATATGGGTATGTTTCACAATGGCGGCTAGAATATCCTGGCGCAGTAGTGGTAGAAAATCTGGGCTGTCTTTTCTTTTTTCTTGAGCAATAATAATATGCAGGCGATCTTTAGCAATATGGGCTGATTTTTTATTGCGGAAGTAGTTAATAAATTTCATGCCAATGCTTCCTCTTTCTTAAATAATCGTTTTAAAAATCCTTTTTTAGATTTAAGGGGTTCACTAAAGGCAGGCGCTTTACCCAAAAATCGTTTGACGATCAAGTTATATTCCCGGCCGGCATCACTGACTTTATCTAAAATAACAGGATTGCCCGCGTTAGAAGCATTCAATACAGAGGCTGATTCATTGACAACACCGAGTAGCGGAATGCCGAGTAATTCTTTGATATCTTCAATGCTGAGCATCTCACCACTTGATACACGTTTTGTGGAATAGCGGGTGATAATGAGGTGCTCTTCAATTGTGGCATTGCCCGATTCTGCATGTTTGGTTTTACTTGAGAGAATGCCTAATATACGATCCGAATCGCGTACTGAGGAAACCTCTGGGTTAGTGACAACGAGCGCAGCATCGGCAAAATACATGGCCATTTGAGCGCCTTTTTCAATGCCGGCAGGGGAGTCGCAAATAATGTAATCAAAACTTTCACTCAGTTCATTGAGTATTTTTTCAACACTTTCTTTGGTCAACACCTCTTTATCACGAGTTTGTGAGGCAGCTAAAATGTGGAGATTAGGAATTTTCTTGTCTTTGATGAGTGCTTGCTTAAGATTAGCTTCACCGCGGATAACGTTGGCGATATCATAAACCACACGACGTTCACAACCCATGACTAAATCGAGATTGCGCAAACCAATGTCGAAATCGATGACGGCCGTTTTTTTGCCACTCATCGCTAAGCCAGTCGCAAATGATGCGCTTGTTGTGGTTTTACCCACACCACCTTTTCCTGAGGTTACTACAACTATTTTTGTCACGATGGAATCCCCTTAAATGCCTTCAATGTGTAATTTTTGATCTTTAAGATAAATTTGTATCATTGTCGGTTGCTTTTTGGGAGATTGAATATCTTCGTTCACCAAATAATGCCCGGCAATTGAAATAAGCTCTGCCTCTAACGATTGGCAGAAAATTCTAGCTTTTACATTACCATTCGCACCCGCCAAAGCGCGACCACGTAATGGCCCATAAATATGAATGTTACCATCAGCAATGCATTCAGCACCAGCATTTACCGCAGAAGTAATCACTAGATCGCTATCTTTAGCGTATATTTGACTGCCTGCCCGTATGGCTTTGGTTAACAGTTTAGTTTTATGGTGTGCTGGTGTTTTAGATTGTGCTGGTGGTGCTGTAGCTTTCGATTCTGGATTGGTTTTTGAGTCATTATCGGCGAGTGGTTTTATTTGCTTGGCCGAGTTTAAAATGGCCAGGTTGTGTTGAGTTGCTAGAAGTTTATGTTTGGATTGAAGGCCGCGTATGCCGATAGGAATCATCTGCTTGTCACGTAAAATCTGGCAAAGCTTAGCAAAATCAAGCTGAGTAATAAATTGAGCTATAGCGTGAGTGTCGATGACAATCGGTGCATTGGTGAAGTAATTGGGCGCTTGATTAATCGTGTTATCGAGTTCTTCTTCGATAGTGGCTAAGTCGCAACTTGTCAATTTAAGTACTGTGATGGGAACGAAATCTGCTTTAAGTTGGAAGCAGGTGGCTAAATTATTTTTTGTGCTACTCATCGCTACTATTTTTTATCCATAAGCTGCAATAGCTGGAGGATAGCATTTGTCTTAATAGAAATCCACCTGAAAGCATGGCTACATGATTTTCAAGTTGATATAAGGCTTGCGATTCGGCGTATCCGAAGAGGAACTTTTCATACCCCTCTTTGGGTTTAATCGTGTGCTTTTATTTAGAAGTTGGCTTGTGCTCTGTAGCACCACTATTACTGCTACTTGAGCTGGGTTTCAAGCTGCCGCCAACCAGTTTTGTGCAAGTCCCTTTCAGTAGATAAATCCATTCTTGTGGATTACCGCTTTTTGTCGCTTGAGCAGCGCAGGCATGTTTTGGGGTGCCGCAATCATTTTTCCCTGCTTTAACTACCCCATAACACTTTTGCATTTTAGGTGCAGCTACTGATTGGGTTGCAACGCCTGCTATGCCTGCACTCAGTACTGTAATCATCACTGCCTTGGCTATTTTTTTTACTTTCTCACTCATCAAAGCTCTCCTTGAATATGATTTGGGAAGTTCTCCCCTTGGGAAACTCCATCGCTTTTGTCTTCAGGACGAGCCTGGAAGATTTTTTTTATACGATGAATATGATAACATAAATCTCAAGGCCAAAATTGAGAAAAGGGAATTTATTATGGCATTCATTCAATTCTGCGCACGCATCATTAAACCATTTCTTAAGCTGCTTGATTTTCTAACTCCTGTGGGTGATTTATTAGCACGAATTTGGGTTGCGCAAATATTTTTTAGAGCGGGGCTTATTAAGCTGCAGAGTTGGCATACCACTACGATATTATTTACCCATGAATATCATGTGCCATTCCTCTCTCCAGTAATTGCTGCAGTCATTGGCACTGCAGCTGAGCTCATTTTACCCATACTGTTAGTGATTGGCCTTGGTGGCCGCATCATGATTTTAATATTCTTTATTTATAATGGAATAGCGGTTATTTCTTACGAGTATCTTTGGACTCCAGAAGGTGGTATGGGGCTTGTTCAGCATATTAATTGGGGGCTATTGCTCATGTTATTGATGTTTCATGGGCCGGGTAAACTTTCGGTCGATTATTGGTTGCGTAGAAGACATGCTCACCACTTGAAGTAATAAACTAGGAAGTCATATGGGTCGTTCTTTGAATGCCAATAAAAATAAAGAGCCGGAAGGTGAGTTGGCTATTCGCACTCTGGCCATGCCGGCGAATACGAATCCCATTGGTGATATTTTTGGTGGCTGGGTTGTTTCGCATATGGATTTAGCGGGCTTAAGTATAGCCAGAAATCTTGGAAGTCCCCGAGTGGTCACAGTGGCCATTGAAGCGATGGAATTTATCCATCCGGTGCATGTTGGAGACTTTATCTGTTGTTATGCAAAATTGTTAAAGGTAGGGCGAACCTCCATGCGAATTAAAATTCAAACGTGGGTCGTCGGTCCGGATGAGGACTCTCGTTACCAGGTCACAGAGGGTGTGTTTACCTATGTTGCCGTTGATGAACATGGAAAACCTACTCCAATAGCAATAAAAGAAGGAGAATATCATTTATCAAAAAACCTTAACAAACAAAATTAAAAGTGATGGGGCCTCTGCTCTGCAATGGCTCGTCGAACTCCGTCCTCCTGCGCTTGAGTTGCAGAGGCACAGGCCCCATTGTTTTTAATTTTGTTTGATGAGGTTTTTTGATAAATTATAGGAAAATAGGATAGTATTATGGCTGCTTGGATATTAATTGCTAATGCGAGTGTTGCGCATTTATATCATATTGATGATCTTCAATCGCTTAATGAGCGCACTGATCTTACATTGGTGGACTCTTATGAGCATGCGCTCAGTAGGAAGAAAGATATTGAGCTGACTTCCGATAAGTTAGGGCATTTTCACGCTAAAAGTTCAGGTTATGGTGATTTTATCGAATCGTCTGATCCTAAAGATTATGAAGCTGAAAATTTTGCCAAGGAGTTGGTGGGTCTTTTGGAAAAGGGGCGGGTTGATCATGATTATCATCAATTAGTTTTAGTGGCGCCGCCGCATTTCTATGGTTTTCTTAACAAGCATATGAACGATCAACTCAATCAGCTGGTTTCGGTGAGTATTAAAAAAGATTACACCAAAGATAAACATCGGCCCTTATCTAAATTATTACTGAAACATATCCAGGAAAATCCATGACCTTATTTCGTGATCGCACCGATGCAGGTCAGCAATTGGCAGAAGCGCTAAGAGATTATGCCGATCAGAAAGATACGCTTATTTTAGCCTTGCCGCGAGGGGGGTTGCCGGTTGGTTTTGAAATCGCAAAGGTATTACACTTGCCGATGGATGCATTTTTGGTGCGTAAACTCGGAGTGCCAGGTCAGGAAGAGTTGGCTATGGGTGCCATTGCCATGGGTGGGGTGCATTTTTTTAATCAGAATATTCTGGGGATGTTGGATATTTCGAAAGAGGATATTCAACGGGTGATTGCGGCTGAGGAGCAAGAAATGCAACGGCGTAATCAGGTCTATCGTGGTGGAAAACCACCTCCGGCTATCGAGAATCGCACGGTTATTTTAGTCGATGATGGCGTGGCAACGGGCGCGACTATTTTGGCGGCTGTTTCGGCTTTAAAAAAAATGAAACCGAAAAGTCTGATTATTGCTGTTCCAGTTGCACCAAGTGACACGTTACAAAAATTAGAAGCGGAGGTTGATCAAGTGGTTTGTTTGGCCGCTCCTGAAAACTTTTTTGCAATTAGTGCTTGGTATCAAGAATTCCCACAGACTTCAGATGAGCAAGTGTGTGATTTCTTAGAGCGAGCGAAACGAAAATAGATTAGTCGACGTTTGCCTTTATCAGCAATTCTTTTTGGTCGATTCGTTCAACAGTGCTTCCCATTTCTTCACAAAGCGTTTGTGCTCGTTTGGCGATATATTCGAATTGTTCAGGACTAGCCGGCTTTGTTTGGCAGTAGTCTATAAAAACAGGGTGTAAATGAATTGAGATCAATTTATTGTTTTCAAGGATTAGTTCAAATAAAAGTTGATGATCATTCCTAAAATAAGCATCTACGGCATAATCATCGACAAGATCCCCAGCAGCATAAATGATAGGGTAGCCTTGATAGAGTTCAATACCATGGAATACGTGAGCGCTGTGCCCGAAGATGGTTTTGTAACCTAAATCAATAGCCGCATGAGCGAGATGAACAAAATAGTTTGATGGGCGATCGACCATATTCGGTCCCCAATGTAGCGATAAAATGGGCCAGTCGACGGCTTGTTGTTGCATCTTTTCAAGACTGTTATGAAACTGTTCGATCGTCTTTTTTTCATCGGATAAATCAAGATAAGCCATACCGGGTCGTGACTGTGTCGCCTTGAAGTCTTCTTGATGGTCGCAGAAGGCAACCATTGCAAAGGTGGTTTTTTTACAGGTTATAATGGCGGGGTTTTGCGCTTGTTCAAGATTGTCTCCTGCACCCGTATAGAGAATGTGATTGTTTGAGAGGTAGTTTAAAGTATCACTTAAGCCAATAAAGTCGAAGTCTAAACTGTGATTGTTAGCTAAGCTTACGATATGAACGCCAAGATCGGCTAGGATTTCTGCAGCCTCAGAGGGTGCGCCGAAATAAAATGGTTTTGGAGGGCCTTGCCAGATTGTGCTGGTATCGGTGATGGCACATTCTAAGTTAAAAATAATAAGATCGCCTCGTGTGATTAAATGGGCGATTTGACCTAATGGGTAGTCTTTGCCTTTTGTTTGAATATGTTCTTTAACGAGGCGGCCCAGCATGACATCGCCGCCTAGTATTATGTGGATTTGATTCGCCATTAGGCTATTCGCTGCGAGATGTGCCTAAAGTTTAAGATTAACCTTGCTTTCGGTTTTATTTAATAAGCGTTGAATGTTGTCTTTATGAGTCCAAACGAGTAGTGCTGCAATAAGAAAAATAGGGAATGCGTAAATGCTATAGCCAAAGATTACCGCAAAAATCACTGCAGCTGCAGCAGCTACTAATGAGGCTAACGAAACAAATCGGGTAATAAACACGACGGCAGCCCAGATAATTGCTGTGACCACTGCGACCCAAAATGAAAGCATGATCAAAGTGCCGAATCCTGTTGCAACGCCTTTGCCGCCTTTGAACTTAAAATACAGAGGAAAGACATGCCCAAGCACTGCTGCTAAGGCCACTAAGCCGAGCATCACACCGTGAACGCCTAAAATGTGGCCAATGAGTACCGCAATTAAACCTTTGAGTGCATCACCAATCAATACCATGAGAGCTTGATTTCTGCCCGCGTATCGCAGCACATTAGTGGCTCCTGGGTTACCCGAACCCTGGCTGCGTGGGTCTTGAAATTTCATTATTTTAGATAGAATAATGGCTGATGAAAGTGAGCCTAAAAGATAGGCGATAATTAAAGCAATGATGGTCATCATAAGAACATTCCTTAATTTATGATGGATGGAAGTTTAATGATAAGCCTTCTTTAGCTATTTGTAAAATAGGCTTTTTCATTATTTTATCGTCCATCTGGAATCATCATACGCCACGCTTCCAGGGAGGGTGATGTGGCTTTGTTTGCTTGGAAAGCGTGTAGAGCATTAATCAGATATCCTAAAGAAATGTTTACGATAGTAGCGCAGTTCTTCAATGGAGTCTCGGATATCTTGTAGCGCCAGGTGTTCAGGGACTTTGGTGAGGCCCTCAGCAACTTTAGGGGCCCAATGTTTGGCGAGTATTTTAATCGTGGTGACGTCCAGATTACGATAATGAAAATAGTGTTCCAGCTTAGGCATGTGGCGAGCGAGAAAACGTCGGTCTTGGCAAATCGAATTGCCGCAGATAGGAGATTGTTTGGGTGGTACGTATTCACCGATAAATTTTAGCGTTTCACTTTCAGCCATCAGTTCATCCATCTCGCTATCCTGAACTCTTTTAACCAGCCCGGATTGTGTATGGTGCAACGTGTTCCAGTCATCCATTTTATTTAATGTTTCATCAGATTGATGGATAGCGATCACGGGGCCTTCGGCAATAATGTCCAACTTTACATTGGTGATGATCGTGGCCATTTCTATGATTTTGTCCTGTTTCACATCAAGACCCGTCATTTCCAAGTCTAACCAGATGAGATGTTGATCATTTTTAGGCATTTCATTCCCTAATTTCCAATTGGTGTTAAATAAAATTAATCACAATGTAGCAAAATAATCGGCTCTTTATCTTGAGTCAACTTGGCACTTTTTTTAGTGAGATGACTACATTAGCAGCACATTGACTGAGAGCTGATGATTTCCATTCGTTTGCAGTATATACTGAAAAACTTTTCGACACTAATTTTAGTGAAAAGGTGGTTAGGGATGACACTGAAGCGCTCCATCAGCACGACTGGTTTATTATTTGCTGCTATAGCCGGGATTATGGGATCAGGCTGGTTATTTGGTCCATTTTTTGCCGCCAAACTTGCAGGCCCTGCAGCGATTTTAGCTTGGATTCTCGGCGGGGGTTTGATGATCATAGTGGCGCTAACCTTTGCCGAGCTAGCCAGCACCTTTCCGGTTGCCGGAGGGACCGTGCGTTTTTTGCAGCTCAGTCATGGCCCATTGGTGAGCTATACCATGGCCTGGATTGGCTGGCTGTCTTCTGCAGCTGTTGCCCCGATTGAAACGATGGCGTTATTACGCTATGGCTCAACCTATATCCCATGGTTGACACATACGGTGGGTGCAACGAATATGTTGTCATTACCAGGCATTGGCGTTGCTGCATTACTGATGTTAGTGATGTGTATCATTAATGTATTTGGTGTTCGTTTATTATCGAAAACGAATAATGTTATTGCGGTAATGAAAATCATCATTCCGGTCTTTACTGCGATTGTATTATTATCGACTCACTTTGAACCCAGCAATTTGTTTTCGGGGGGATTTGCCCCTTTTGGGTTTAAAGGTATTTTATCGGCATTACCGATGGCAGGCGTTATTTTTTCTTTTATGGGTTATAGCCCTGCCATTCAGTTGGCGGGTGAGGCTAAAAATCCTCAGCGAGCCATTCCAATCGCGATTATTGGTTCTTTAATCATTAGCATTGCAGTTTATCTGGTTTTGCAAATCGCATTTATCGGTGCATTAGCGCCTCATGATTTTGCAAACGGTTGGGATAAGTTGTTTTTTACTCATGATGCCGGACCTTTTGTGGGCATTGCGCTGAGTTTAGGTATGGTGTGGTTAGTTGATGTTTTATTTATTGGCGCTGTCTTATCACCCTTTGGAACGGCATTGATTTACACCGCGTCCACGGCTCGCATGGGTTATGCGATGGGTCAAAATGGTTATTTCCCCAAACCATTAATGGCATTAAATCGTCACCGTGTGCCTGCAAGAATTATTGGTTTAAATTTTGTGATTGGCATGTTGTTATTCTTACCCTTCCCAACATGGCAAAAAATGGTGGGGTTTTTAGTCACCTCGTTGGTCTTTGCTTATGCAGTAGGCCCATTAGCTTTGTTAGTGTTACGAAAATCGATGCCTGACCAACCACGACCATTTCGCTTACCCATGCCGAGACTCATGTGCTTAACCGCTTTTTATATTTGCAATTTAATTATTTATTGGACGGGATGGGCCATCATGTTAAAAATGCTGATTGCAATTGCCATTGGCTATGTCGTTTTAGCGGTGTATAAGCGAACGGAAGAAGGGCGGCGATTAAATTTACGTTGGGACACCTCCTGGTGGGTATTTCTATATGTGATTGTCATTGGTGTGATGTCTTATTTAGGAAGTTTTGGCGGCGGTTTGAAGTTAATTCCATTCGGTTGGGACTTCCTTGCCGTGGCCGTTTATACTTGGGTGATTTTTGAATGCTCACAAATCAGCGCCCTTAGAAAAGCACCTATGATAGAAATGAATGGCACTGGTTCTAGGGCTTAAAAAAAGATTTTCTCATTAATGAATTACGCACAAAATTAGCAAGCACCACAAGCCCTCTGCCTATGTCATTGCTATTCATCACACTGAGACAGATTCGCGATGCCATGAGGCACATGAGCGGTTGGCACATGTTCACTTGCAGATTCACAATGACCTTTCTGATCATCAAAGAAAATATCCGCATCGAAAGCACGTAAGAATTCTGTTTTATTTAAACCGCCTAAAAATAAAGCTTCATCAATGCGGATATTCCAAGAGCGCAAGGTGCGGATGACTCGCTCGTGGGCGGGTGCTTGCCTTGCTGTGATTAGTGCGGTGCGAATTGGGCAGGTGTTTTGGTCAAAATGTTGTTGGAGGTTTTGTAGGTCATTCAGAAAGCCTTTGAAAGGCCCGCCGGGTAGTGGCTGTTTGGCTGCTTGTTTTTCACTTTGGGTAAACGCATCGATGCCTTGCTTCTGAAAAATACGTTCGGCCTCATCGGTAAATAATACCGCATCACCATCAAATGCGATTTTAAGCTCGTTGTTTTTAGTTTGTTTGTTTTTAGAAGGCAAAATAGTGGCAGCTGCACAGCCGGTATTCAGGGCGTACTGAACGTCGCTTGGGTGAGCGGATAAAAAGAGATCGGAACCAAAGGCTTGGATGTAGCGATATGGATTTTGTCCGCCAGTAAATGCTGCTCTTGTGATATTAAGTCCGTAATGTTCTATGCTGTTGAAAATACGAAGCCCTGTGTCTGCGCTATTGCGAGAGAGCAAGATGACTTCAACCAAGTCAGCCTGTTCGTTAATACGGAGTAATTTCTCAACCAAAGTAAAGGCGACTCCCGGCGCTAGGATTTCATTTTCATGGGCGATTTGATATTTGGAATATTGATCGATGCCTTCTTTCTCATAAACGCGGTTACTTTCGTCTAAATCGAATAGCGCGCGTGATGAGATGCTAAGTACGAGTTTGTTTGAGATATCTTCAGTCATATGGATTTATACCATATGCTGTTTAACTTGAAAAGCTAGGAGATTTATTTTGATGAGTCGAAAACTCCCATTCAAGCCAACCTCGACAAAGTGGGAAATATAAGCCTAAGAGAATAGGCCTTTGATGATGCTCCATTTGCATAATACGAGCATAGTGCTTAAGTTGGAGTTCATATTGCTTTTTTTGTGTTGTTAGAAATTCGAGTGATGGTGTATTACTTTTAGAATTTGCGGTTTTATAGTCGATAATCCAAAGTCTGTTTTGTTCATCAATAAAGGTTCGATCGATAATGACATGCACCATCTCATTATTCATGTGGGCGCTCAGTGCGAGTTCAGAATAAGCTTGTTTGTGTGCACTAGATAATATCCAGCGACCACGTGGGTCTTGAATAGTGTTTTGAATGGCAATTTTCACTTGATCAACGGATGCGGGGAGATCTGCATCAGGTATGCCTAATGCGTGCAATCGCATTTTCCAATAAGCCCCAGATTGCAGAATTTTTTGTGCATTCCAAGCCTCTAACCCTTCATTAGCAATTTGCTCGAGGACCTCGTGAATCAGTGTGCCTAGGTGGCGCTCTGGTTCGATCGTAAAACGAATGTCGATGGCATTATAGTCTACTTCCGGCTCTTGTGAGATTTGCGAGGAATGTGTCGATTTTGCTGCAAGAGGTTGTGTCCAATCACTGACTAGACGAGTTAGCTTAGAATCAGAGTGATGTTCGGCAATTGTGATGGGAGGTGAATTATTGTCTGTGATTTTATTAATTGGGATATTTAATTGGTTTTGATAATGTGGCCACAATAGATTTGCAAAACTGCTTTTAGGGGGTGGGATGGTTTGAGTGTCATCTTCACAATCTGTTTTAAGTGAGATCATTAGATGCAGTGATCGTCTAGCGCGTGTTGCAGCAACATAAAATAATCGCATCGCTTCATAATCTAGTTTTTGTTTTTCAGATTGACGGAGATAGCTGTAAATCGAGTCACGATCAGCATCACTGGATTTAATGGGGCCAAGAATTAAATCGCTAGCACCTTCTTGGTTAGGTCTTTCTAGCCAGAGCAATAATTGTTCTCTAGCATGAGGTGGTTTATGAGAGAGTCCAGGTAAAATAACATGGTCGAATTCTAATCCTTTAGCTTTATGGATGGTCATGATTTGCAGAGGATTATTGTCTTCCAAATGCGGTTGTGCATAGAGACGATGTAAATGGGTTTCAATTAATGACTGGCTGAGTGGTTCAGTATTTTTTTCTAATTGTTCAAGTAAATTAAAATAGCTTTCTGTGTGGCTTAAGTCCGTTTCTTTATCAAGACAGGCTGGGCCGCCTAAGTTCAACCAGATTGATTTTAACCATTGATTAAAAGGCAGGCGAGCACGTTGATCAATATGCTGTTTAATAACGGGTACCATTCTTTCAAGTCTTATGAGTGCATCCGGTGTCAGTTGTTTAAGATGACTCAATTTGAGCAATGATTCCCAAATCGTTTTATGGCGAGCATCTTTTGCGATTACGAGAAGATCTCGTAATTTAAGGCCGCACCAAGGTGCTCTTAAAATCGAAAGCCAGGCAATACGATCGCCAAAATGCAGCAGTGCGCGAGACAAAGATAATAAATCCTGTATTTCTGGGCGTTCAGCTAAAGGGTCAATTTCAACGGCTTGGTAATGAACATGATGGTATTGTAGAATGGGGATAATGTTTTGCAAATGATTGCGAGAGCGCACTAAAATGGCGATACGGTGTTTTGGATTTTGCAACTGACAAGCTTTAATAACGCCCACAATAGTGTGCGCCTCGATATAATCATTTTCTTCAGATAAGGGATAAAACTTTACGGTATCCTCTTTAAACTGTTGGGTGGCAATTGACGGTACATACGATACGGCACCCGTACTCACATTGCTCGATGGAGGGAAAATATCGTTAAACGCATCGTTGACCCAGTCGACAATGGCGCTACCTGATCGAAAATTACGTTTTAAGATAAGGCTTACTAAACTGATTTCGCCAATGCCTCGATGCTGGGCTCGCAAAAAAAGCCCGACCTCAGCATTGCGAAAACGATAGATGGATTGCATGGGGTCACCGACTAAAAAAATACTGCGTCCATCGCCGGCTTGCCAGCCAGCGACTATGTTTTCTAATAAATTAAATTGACTGACTGAAGTGTCTTGAAATTCATCAACCAGTAAATGTTTTATTTGATAATCAAGGTGCAGGGCTAAGTCTGTTGGCGAATCAGGCTCTCCTAGAGCACGTTGTGCTGCTAAATTAAGTTCAATAAAATCGATAGCGTTGTGTTGTTGAAAAATAACGTTAAGCTTGGCTGCCAGCGTTGGTAGCAGTTTTATCAAAGCTTCAATGATATGAAATTGTTGTTCGTTATAATGCAAAGGAGGGCATTGCATGATGTGCTGTAGCGCTAATCGAAGCGGTTCATGATGTTCTAATTCAGCAAGCAACGATTGCATACGGCTTTTAGTGTCCGATTTGCGATTGACAGGAAAACCTGTTTTTTTGGTCAGTGTTTTACGCCAACCGCCTTTTTGTGTCAGTAGTAGATGTGAAAGTCCCAACCATATTGGATAATAAGTTGCAGAAATAGGGGGTAGTATTGAGAGTTTTGCACACTTTGCAATAGGGTGGTTAGGGTCATGTTCTTGTAAATAGCGCCCGGCATAATCCGCTAATGGAATTAATTCGCTCGCTAATGAAGGAGTTATTTTTTGTTGGACGCTGGAAATTGCTTCAGTGACAATATTGATTAGACCAAGCTCAAGTTGTTTTTTTAAAGCATGACTATTGTCGTTGCAGTTGATGATGTGAGGTAGCCATTGTTCGCGTTGGGATAAAATGCGAGTGAATAAGCGTTCTAATTGAAAGACTCGATTATCTAAGTGTGACAATACATCAATGGTAGCTTGTTTCCAAGGTGGATTATCATGCAGCTCAGATAATAGTGCTTGAGTGGCTTTTTGATAATACTCAGTGGGGTTATCGACAATACTCGGTTGTGCACCAAAGCCCGCTAAAATAGTCGCTTGATTGGAAATTTGTGCGCAAAGAGCATCGATCGTTAGAATGCGCATTCGATTTGGGTTTTGTAAGAGTTGCCAGTTGAGTGTTCTATTTTTTTCTAAGACGCATTTGGCGAGTTCCCATGTACTGCTTTGATGTGGGGCCTCTGGTTGCCCAGAATTTTTTGCATTAATCAATGCGTTAATAATTCGCTCGCGCATTTCAGCGGCTGCTTTGCGAGTAAAAGTAATTGCGATTATCTCTTCTGGTGATTGCACTGCATTTGCAAGTAGAACTAGGTAACGTTGAATTAATAGTTCAGTTTTTCCAGAACCCGCAGGAGCTTGCACAATAAAAGAATGGTTTGGATTAAGGGCTTCATCTCGTGCTTTTTGATCTTCTAGGTAGGCATCGTTCATCGTTTTATCCTACAGAGTGGCTGCAAATCACAATATTGGCATGTCAATTTTGAATCGAGAGGATTCACTTGTGCTTTGCCATTACAGAAGTCATCGCTTAATTGTTGCAGAGTATCGCGCCATTGCTTAATCATATTTTGCCAGTTCAATGGGGTCGATTCCATTGAGTATTCATTAATCGAAGCCATGTCTTGCATAGTATCGAATGTATTGCTCTGATGTTCACTCACTAACCCACGGAAAGTCATATGCTTCGTTCTAACTTCTGCAAAGGCGATTGCATTAGCGCCTTGTTCATCATCATTTTGACTTCTGTGAACACAATAAAGCGGAAGTTGTGGATCTTCAGGGCGAATACCAAACCAACCATCAATGCGATTTTGATTGGTTTTATAGTCTATAATCATAACGCTGCCATCAGACAATTGATCCACTCGGTCGATTCGCACATGAATGTTAAGACGGTTGAGTTGAATTTGATGACGCTGTTCAACTTCCAGTACTTTAAATGTAGGTCGGGTTTTTTCAAGTGTTAGCCATGCCATCATTAACTGAGATAATCTATTTTTTTCTAAGTTTAGAAAAAAACGTGTTGCCTTTGAGTCCGTTTTTTTACTGTGATGTTTGATGACATTTTTGATGGACTGATGGATAAGTTGTTGCAAATCAAGGTCAGTCATGGCGAGTAATGTGGGTTGATCTTTTAGTGTGAGCCATAAATCTTCTAATACGGCGTGAACAAGAATGCCTCGCGTGTTACTTTTAATGCCTAAGCTGGGTTCTGCTAGGGATTGCGCATTTAAACGAGTGCTAGCAAAAGATCGAAAAGGGCATAGTGCTTGGTTTTTCAAAATCCAACTGCCACCTTGTATTAGTTCATCATCGTCTATTTCAGGTGCTTGGTCATCTTGGATGTGTTCGATTTTCGAAGCTTTAAAAATACAAGTTGCATAGTCTTTATATTTTGTTAATCTTAAATCGGATAATGTAATTTCCGTATGGGCTTCAATTAGAGGGCTGGGTTGTAATCGTTTATCGGCTTGTTGATTGGGTGAGCTCAGTATGATTTCGTCAGCACTGTTTAGTAAACGTTGCATGGTTTGTTGAGTGTAAGTTAACTCACGCGATGCGCTAGCGTGGGGCATATTATATTTTTTTTGCAAGGCATAAGGAATAAAAGGATTAGGTTTGGTTTTAGGGGGCCAAGCTTCGTTATGTAACCCCATAACCCACATTGCATCGAAATGTGTGCCGCCGGCTTCTAATAAACCTAGTATTTGAATGGGTGCATCACTGCTTTTAGGTTGGAATATAATTTGCTCTGCAAGCCGGTGGATTAAGCGGAGTGCTTGGTTTAAATCAATGTGATTAGTGATGTGATCAAGGGCTGCAAATTCATGCCATAATTTTTTCCAACGAGTCATCAGTTGATGCTCTAAGCTATTTAAACTCCGCCCACCAGGCCATCTGAGTGTATGCAATAGTATACTAAAATGTTCGGCCCATTCGCTGGGTAAACGACTATGATGTTCTTTAAGTGGTTTGCAGGCATTCATGAATAAACGCCAACGGTTGGGCCATGTGGTTTTAGGATGCCTGGATAAAATGGCAGCCATTGTGTCCAATAAGGCCGTCAACGGCAGTTTTAATTCTTCTTGTTCGCGCAATCTTGCATCGCATAATGCGCCAAAATAACAGTCTTCCTGATTCATACTGAGATAGGGTGATTGTAGAATTGCAGCGATACGACTCATTTCAATGTTACCCAAGCTAAGATCCAGTACATTTAAGGCAATTTGGATAATATTGTATTGATTTAATCTTTTTCCAGCAGAGAAATTAAACGGTCTACTTTTAGTCTGAGCGTTAGTGCAATAGGGCGTTATCGAAAATACGTGGTTAAATTGTGTTTCAACTGGATCACGCAGTTGGTCAAGATTGGGAACGATGCAGGCGATCTTATGGCTAGGATTTTCTTCTAAGTGCTGTTTTGCAAAGCGAGCCATGGTGAGTATTTCGGTGTCTTGATCCGCTAAATGAATTCTATGAACCGTGCTTGAATTTGATGATGGCAGAATTGTGCTTACAATGTGGTTTTGTGATAATAAATTAAATAGTTCGTTAATTGTTGGTGTGAGCTCATCAAAACCGATGAGCGCAATGTCATGGGTGATATTCAGGCGGTTTTTTTGGGCCAGTTCGCACAATTGAGTGGGTATTTCAGCTTGAGTTATCCAGTTTTGTTGTTGGCAACGTTTTTTAAATTGTTTGGCCCACTGAGAAAATAGTGTTGAGTTTTCATTTGCATATTGGTCTATTGTTGTGATGGGTAAATCCCAAGTGTGGATAAGGTTCCACGCTTGTTGAACTAAAATGGCGCACCTATTCGTTTGCAACAAGGGCAGTTCCTCTTTCGAGGCTCTAATGATTTGCTCCCATAAGCAATAAGCTTGCCAATCATTTAATAACAAAGTATGAGCCGCAGTGTTGCAGACTTGCCAGCTTTGTGCGAGCCAAACGGCTAATGGCAAAATATGAGGTGTCGCCCAAGATGAATGTCCGAGTTGATGTTGATTGAAGTCATACTGAGTTTGTAACCAACCGCTAATGCGACGATTAGCCGTGATAATGGTTGCACCGCTAGCCAATTTGGCCAATGTCTCACGAAGCATTTCCTTTATTTCCTCTATGAATGCGAGTCTACACTGAGGCACGATAGCATTTTTTAAACGATATAGATTTCATGTTATGCCAAGTGGATGATAGCATAGGTTTTACTTATGCTGTTCCACTGTTTTTATTAAGAATTCCACAGGCTGGCGTAATAATCATTGACTGATCAAGCGTTCTCCTCTCTGATTGTTTGCAACCCAAACATCAATTTTAACTTATTGATTTGTATATTATTATTCAGTTTGGCTAAACGATGATCAATCTAAGGTAAACAGTGCTACAACAGCTGTTTAGCGTTTGTTCTGACAAATTACCCACATAGTTATCCACAGATTTTGTGAATAAAAGCCAGTGGGAGGCGGTCGTGCTCAGTTAGTCATATTTCAGGAAACATTGTCTATTATGTACTATATTTTTAAGTGTAGAGGGTATCCACAGTGACTATAAATTGTGGGGCAGTCGTTTCATTGATTAAAAAGATTTAATCAGGTTTTGCTCTTTAATTTATGTAATGGGGGATTATATTATGCCTAAGAAAGTACAAAAAAAACAAACGACTCATAAGAAGTTAACGAAGGAGCAAATGAAAAAAGTGTCTGGAGGAGGAAAAAGGAAGAGTTCGAAGGGCACATCTTTTTTAAGGAGATAACTTCTTTAGTTTGCGACACTACCCGGGTATTTCATAAAATATCCGGGTTTTGATGGCAAAGATTCTGGCTTTCGTCAGGTTTTTACGTTTCATGAGTAAAACCTCCTATTTTAGGGGAGGGTTACCATTCTGTAATCACTGAATCAGAAGCAGTGTGTCATGGTTGTCCTATTGAGGAGTATTATCTGTTGGCAAGGAAGCTATTCATCACCCAACCGTAAGTACTTAAATGCCGACCTAATACTTCGCCCAGCTCTTTTCCTTTAGGGCTTCGCCAATCATTCATAATTTCAGCGAGCACAGAGGCCCATGTTGAGACTTTAACACCTGCTTGAGTCATTCTAAGCATGGCGGCATCTCGTATGGTTTTATTCCAAGCACCAGAGGCATCGACAACAGCATAGACATCAAAGCCTTCAGCCACAGCTGAAATGGCAGGGAACATAAGGCAAACATCGGTGACGATGCCAGCCAAAATAATTTTCTTTCGTCCGGTTTTTTCAATGGCCGTGTGAAATTCAGGCGCATCCCAGGCGTTGATCTCACCTTTGCGCACAATGACATCAACTTTGAGAATATCAATAACCTCTGGCATCACAGGGCCATTGGGCCCTTCAGGAACGCTTGCGGTGACAACAGAAGGTAGGTCTAATACTTTGGCCATGGTGCATAAGGCTTGAATATTATTTTTAAGTTCAATAGCTTCCTGATCGCGGCAACCCACCAGAAGGCCTGCTTGATGATCGACCATCGCGAGAACTGCGTTGTCAGGTGTTAAACGCTCGGCATAAATACTGTCCTTGTTCATAGCTCATCCTTGTTTGATTGAAGAAAAGTAGGTTGTTTAGATTGTAACAAAATAAGGCTTGCTTTTCACAATTTGGCGCATTTTTGATGGCGATGCAAGAAAACGATCTGGCCCTCATATTGAGATGCATGTCTTAAGAAGATCTTTTGCAGACTTGGCATCTTTTATGGAGAGAGCACCTAACTTTTTTTCTATTAATCGTGAATCTATTGTGAAAATCTTCTGTCGAATATAAGATTTAATGGGTAATTTTGTGGTTTCCAAATCTTTAATGGGGAAGTCACCATGCCATTTACTGTGCTTTGCGGTTGTTATCATGGATAGTATGGCATGCCCATTGTCCTTTTGAAATTTTTCTGAACTAATCACAAGAGCAGGGCGTTTCTTCTTTTTAGTGGAGTCTGTAAATGGAAAAGGTACAACGACGATGCTGAATGGTTTATAAATCATTATAAGCCTCATCATCTTCCTCTGAGGCCCACTCAGAAAGTGTTGCTTCTAGGGCTCTATGATATTCGAGATCAAAAGGCGGTACTTTAACGATATAGACTTTATCTCGTACGACCTCAAAACCAATTTTATCACCTGAATGAAGTTCCAATTTTTTGCGGATCTCGGAGGGGATTGTGGTTTGATACTTGGATGTTAATGTTGTAATACGCATTACTGTAATACCTGTATTGCTTTATTACAAGTATAGTGCATGATCCCTATTTGTCAAGGGATTCAGGTAGTCCCCCAAGTTACTCCCCCAAGTAGTTAATCCCGAAATTTAGGAAAAGTGATTTGTACTTCTAAACCTTGGCCTGACTTAGGGGTGCCGAGTTGAATGTGAGCGTGATGGAGTTCGGCAATTTGTGCTACGATGCCAAGTCCCAGTCCACTTCCAGGTGCGTTGTTACCAATCACTCGGAAAAATCTTTCGAAAACTCGCTCACGTAATTCTTCTGGAATTCCAGGGCCATTATCGCTGACATAGAGAATAACCTCTTGACCAATGCCTTTAATATCAATAGACACCCTGCTGTCATTGGGTGAGTAACGAATGGCATTGTCTACTAAATTGCGAATTAAGATATTAATTGAGGTTGCATTGCCTAAGACAGATGCTTTGCTATCGGGTGCGAGAAGTTCTAATTCGATATTTTTGGAAATGGCGAGTGGGGCTAATTGAGCGCCTACATCGCTTGCTTGTTTAGCTAGGTTGACTTTGCTGGGTTGGTTAATTTGCGCTTCTGGCACCATTCGGCTTAGCGTTAATAATTGGGCGACCACATGAGAACTGCGATTCACGCCGGCTAATACTTTTAATAGCGCTTGATTACGGTCTTCGTTGGTATCAGCGCGTAGTGCAACTTGCACTTGAGTTTTTAGTGCGGCGAGTGGTGTTTTTAATTCATGTGCGGCATCGGCAGTAAAGCGTTTATGGCGGTCGAATGCTTTTTTAAGTCGATTAAACAAACCATTGAGTTCACCCACGAGTGGCTCAATTTCTCTTGGTACGGATTCCAGATCAACAGGTGCTAAATTAGCCGGAGCACGGTGGCGCACTTCATGAGCCACTTTTTTCAAGCTATCTAAGCCACGTCCAACGATAATCCAAATTAAAAATCCAAGAAATGGGTAGGTAATGAGCATGATAAAAATTGAATCTTGAGTGAGTTGGTTTTCAAGCTGTTGGCGATAGTTGGATCGTTCTCCCACCATAATAGTTAATCCATTTCTGCGATTATAAACGGTGTTGACTCGCCAGGAGTGTCCTCTTAGCCATAGGGTTGATAAACCACTTTTGCCATTAGATAGTGGTATTGTTGGTGCTTTTGGTGAATGTAGCACCATGCGTCCTTGTCGATTCCAGACTTGAAAGGATAATGAATTCTGAGAGCTTTTAGCATTTTGATAATTAGGTGATTTGTTTTTCTTCAAAACAATTTTAGGATTCATGACGGTATTTAAATTATGTTGTACGGTGTTAAGATTGCGCTTGCCTGAGTGTTGACCTGAATAATCACTGAAAAAGGCTTGCATTCGTAATGCAGTACGAATGAGCTGGGTATCGAGTTGAGTTTGAATGTCTTTATGCGCTAAAAATAAATTACCAATAATCGCCAGTGAGGTGATGAGCGTCACACTCAACAACAAGTTGATCAATAAAAATGTTCTTATAGACGGTGTCATACAAGTTGTTCGTCAGCCAGCTTATCCACCATGTATCCAACGCCTCGAATCGTTCTGATCAGCTGAGCGCCAAAGCGTTTGCGAAGGTTATGAATGTGAACCTCTAGTGCGTTACTGTCAATGTTTTCGCCCCAACCATATAATGTTTGATTCAGTTGTTCACGTGATATCACTCGACCGGCATTTTCCAACAACTTCTGAAGCAATGCAAATTCTCGGCGTGAGACTGGTGTTTCCACTTCGTTCTTTTGAACGGTATGAGCGGCTGGGTCAAGGGTGATCTCACCATATTTAATCACCGTTTTTACACGGTCTTTAGCGCGGCGCTGTAGGGCACGCATGCGCGCACAAAGTTCATCTAAGTCAAATGGTTTGGTGAGGTAATCGTCGGCGCCGGCGTCTAAGCCATTGACTCGATCATCGACTGTTTCGCGAGCGGTTAATATGACGACAGGCGTGCGTATATTCTTTTTACGAATGCCTCTTAAGACTTCAAGGCCAGACATTTTAGGTAGGCCAAGATCAAGTACAATAATATCGAAACTTTCATAGGCGGCTGAGATAGCGTCAAATGCAGACTTGCCATTTTTAACCCAGTCGACTGTATGGCCATAATGTTTAAGGCCATTACGAATGCCATCACCTAATAACTCATCATCTTCTACTAATAATATACGCATGTGTTATACCCTCAATTGCTTCCTGTCTTTTTCTGATCACTCAAATCCATTATAAGTGATTAATACAACAATACTAATTGAGCACAAGTCGTGTTAACATAAACTCATTACGGTTCTTTCAGGTGCGGCTACAAAATTCATTCGTTTCATAAGGTTAAAATTTTTATCTCAGATAGAACGATAGTTTAAATACCGTTAAATTGCAAGGATTTTATACTGTTTTTTAATAAAATTTTAAGTAATTTAAGGAAAGAAACCAAGCACAATAATGGCAATTTCTATGTAACTTGTTGATAAAACAAACAAAAAGGATCAAATGGTGCCAAATCACTATCCTTCTATAAAAGGGCTAACCAATAAAATCCTTGCTTATGCTAAAAAGCAGCTCACTGAGGATACATTGAGTTTGGTCGGCAAGTTTATGCGCTTGTATTACAATCAAATTTGTATTGAAGACTTTGAAGGTAGGCCTATTACAGACATCTATGGTGCGGTCTATTCACATTGGGAATTAATGCATCATCGCAACCCGGATGAGGTCAAAATTGCTATCTTCAACCCTCATTATGAACAACATGGATGGCAATCGACTCATACTATTATTGAGGTTGTCATCGATGATATGCCATTCTTGGTGGATTCTTTGCGCATGGAGCTCGATCGCTTAGGCCTGACTACTCACTTGATGATTTATATGGGTGGAATGAAGATTGTTCGTAATGAACAAGGGTATATTGAAGGGGTATTGCCGCGCAACGCGAAAAACAAACAAGTTCATATTGAGTCACCCATTTATATGGAAATCGATAGACAGACCGATCCTAAGATGTTAGAGCGCATTCGGTCTAATCTAACTCGGGTGATTGCAGATGTGCAGTTGGCTGTAAGAGATTGGCGCCCGATGCAAGAGCGTTTGAAAGAGTTCGTGGATTACTTGAAAAAAACCGCTATTCCACTCAATACTCAAGAAATCAATGAAACGATCGCCTACCTTGAGTGGCTGCTTAATAATCATTTTACGTTTCTAGGCTCCCGGGATTATGAAATTGTAGAAAAAGACAATCAGCAAGTACTGCGGTTGGTTGCAGGATCTAGTTTAGGGGTGTTAGCCGATGAAAGTCATAGTAAAATCATTCGTTATTTTTCAGAAATGCCAGAAAAAGCTCGAGAAATTGTTTTATCGACAGAGCAAATTTTAATTATTTCTAAAACCAATAGCCCATCTACAGTGCATCGTCCTACTAATGCTGATGATATATGGGTTAAGAAATTTAATGAAAAAGGTGAGTTCATCGGGATGCGACGCTTTATAGGCCACTATACCTCTGAAGCTTATAGCAAGTATCCAAACGATATTCCAAAAGTACGCGAAAAAGTACTCAAGGTTTTAGAGCTATCGAAGCTTGCAGAACGTAGCCATGCCTATAAAGACTTAATGCATATCTTGGCCGCTCTTCCGCGAGATGATTTATTTCAAGCCGACGTGAATGATCTATTGCGTATTGCATCGGGCATATTGCATTTGCAAGATCGTCGAAGAGTTCGTTTATTTGTACGAGAAGATGCTTATGGGCGATATATATCCTGTTTGGTTTATATTCCTCGTGAGAATTTTAATACAGAAGTGCTCAATAAAATACAGACCATATTAAAAAAAGCCTTTAATGGTACAGAAACTTCTTTTACAACTGATTTTCCAGGCCCGATTTTGGCCCGAATTCATTATGTGATACGTATCGAATCGAAGCAAATAGCAAAGTACAATCTAGAAGAAATTGAGAAGAAATTAATTGCAGTTGGCAAATCTTGGCAAGATGGTTTTCGTGAAGAGGTGCTTGATTATTTTGGGGAAGAAAGAGGAAATGAACTCATTAATCGTTATCGCAAGGCATTTCCGGCGGGGTATCGCGAAATTTTTACGCCTCGTCATGCCGTTTATGACATTGAAAACATGGAAAAACTTTCACCCGAGAATCCGTTGACGATGGTTTTTTATCGCCCTCTGGGCGCTAAACCGAACGAGATACGTTTTAAGCTATTCACTCTTGGTGATACCGTTCCCTTATCGGATGCACTACCTATGCTTGAAAATATGGGGCTTAGGGTGCTGGGTGAAGAGCCCCATGAAATCCTATTAGAACAGGAGGGTGAGGTTTGGATTAATGATTTTAGTATGACTTATGCAAAAGAAGAACCCATCGATGTTGAAAAAAACCGCTATATTTTTCAAGAATCGTTTAAAAAAATTTGGCAGGGACTGGCTGAAAATGATTCAATAAATCGCTTGGTATTAGAGGCGCAGTTAACTTGGCGTGAAATATCAGTATTGCGTGCCTATTCAAAATATCTATTGCAGACGCGATTCACATTCAGTCAACAGTATATTGCAGAAGCATTAGTGAATAATCCTTCGGTTGCTAAATTGTTAATGGCCTTGTTTATGTGTCGGTTCGAACCTAAAGTATCTGGGCAATCAGATGCGCCAACGAGTCAATTAGAATCGATGATTTATGAGCAACTCGATGAAGTTGCGAGTTTAGATGAAGATAGAATTCTAAGGCGATTGTTAGAACTTATTCATGCCACTTTGCGTACCAATTATTTTCAAGTGAATGGAGAGGGTGAATTTAAACCCTATATTGCATTTAAACTTAATTCTAATAAAATTTCTGATCTACCATTACCGAGACCAAAATATGAAATTTTTGTGTATTCACCACGCTTTGAAGGTATTCATTTGCGAGCAGCTAAAGTGGCGCGTGGTGGTATTCGATTATCAACTCGTCGCGAAGACTTTCGTGATGAAGTGCTAAGCCTTATGAAGACTCAGCAGGTTAAGAATGCCCTAATTGTTCCAGCAGGTGCTAAAGGTGGGTTTGTTGCTAAGAATTTATCCGCAGATGCTTCGCGTGAGATCATTCAGGAAGAATGTGTTGCATGTTACCGTGATTTCATCAATGGACTGCTTGATTTAACCGATAATTTAAAAGCTTCTGAGGTGATTTCTCCTGCTGATACGATTTGTTATGATGATGCAGACACATACTTAGTTGTTGCAGCAGATAAGGGTACTGCCACTTACTCCGACATTGCCAACCAAATTGCGGCAGAGCATAATTTTTGGCTGGGTGATGCATTCGCATCTGGAGGTTCCACTGGGTATGATCATAAAAAAATGGGTATTACTGCTCGTGGTGCCTGGGTTTCTGTAGAGCGACAGTTCCAAGAATTTGGGATTAATGCAGATGAAACAGAGATTTCAGTAGTTGGAGTAGGTGATATGAGCGGTGATGTGTTTGGTAATGGCATGCTTTTATCTAACCAGCTCAAGTTGCTTGCTGCATTTAACCACCAACATATTTTTATCGATCCTAATCCAGACATTGAAACGAGTTTTAAAGAGCGGTTACGATTATTTAAACTGCAAAGATCTACCTGGGATAATTATAATCGTGAATTACTTTCAAAAGGAGGTGGTATTTATCGTAGAACTGTAAAATCGATTTCAGTATCGCCAGAGGTTAAGAAAGCTTTTAATATTAATAAAGATGTTTTGGCCCCAAACGAAATGATTAAGGCCATCTTGAGAGCAGAAGTCGATTTAATGTGGAACGGTGGAGTGGGCACGTTCGTTAAAGCATCAAACGAATCTCATAGCGATGCAGGCGATCGTACCAACGACAACATTCGAATTAATGGTAATGAACTGAATGCGCGCGTTGTTTGTGAAGGGGGTAATCTTGGACTAACGCAATTAGGGCGTATTGAATATGAGTTGAAAGGTGGGAGGATTAACACTGATTTTATCGATAATTCAGCAGGGGTGGACTGCTCAGATCATGAGGTTAATAGTAAAATATTGCTTAATGCTGTGGTGGCACAAGGCGATATGACTGAAAAACAACGTAATCAGCTATTAGCGGATATGACCAATGAAGTTGCTGATTTAGTATTGCAAAATAATTATCACCAAAATCAAGCCATCAGTTTGGCGGCTTATTTATCTTCATCGAAAATGGGTCTTTATATGCGTTATATTGATACGCAAGAGCAAAACGGTAAGATTAATAGGATGCTTGAATATTTGCCAGATAATAAGACTTTGCTGGAGCGGAAATCGGCTGGATTAGGTCTTACAAGACCAGAGCTTTGCATTTTGTTTGCATACAGTAAAATTATTCTAGAAGAGCAAATTAGAAAATCGAAATTAACCGATGATCCTTTTCTAGCTCAATTTGCAAAAAATGCTTTCCCAACGCCATTGCGTAAGCGTTATGGACGCTATCTAAAAAAACATCGTCTCAGAAAAGAAATTATTTCAACACAGCTGAGTAATCAACTCGTGTCGGACATGGGTATTACCTACACTTATCAGATGTTTGATGAAACAGGTGCGCCTATTACAGCGATTGTGCGTGCTTATGCTGCCACACGTATCATTTTTCATATGAGTGAAATGTTCGCTGATATTGAATCACTCGATTACAAAGTTGATACCGCTGTGCAACATAGCATGACAGACGATGTGATTCGTTTGGTCAGGCGTTCAACACGTTGGTTGCTGCGTAACCGGCGCAGTTATATTGATATTGAAAAAACCATTAGCCATTTTTCGGGGAGTGTCATTAACTTATTCAGACGATTGCCGAAATTATTAGTGGGTGAAAGTAAATCGAGATTTGAACGTCGTCGAGATGAGCTCATTGAGATGAATGTGCCGGTTGATATTGCGATAAGAGTAGCTAGCACATCGCCCATGTATCACGCATTAAATATTATAGAGGCGGCTACAGTCTATGGGATGGATATTGACCAAGTGGCTAAGATTTATTTTATCTTAATTGATCGCCTAAATTTATTATGGTTCCGCGATCAAATCAACTTTTATCCTGCGGAGGATCGTTGGTCTATGTTAGCTAAGGCAGCCTATATGGGCGACTTAGATTGGATCCATCGAGAATTAACCATGGGTGTTTTGAAGTTGGATGTTGTGGTAAAAAGTATTTCATCACGAATTAAGTTTTGGTTTGATCAATACCATCCATTGATTCAACGTTGGGAAAGTATTTTGTCGGATATCCGTGGTTCTGAAGTTATGGAATTTGCTATTTTTTCTGTTGCTATTAGGGAATTGTCGGATTTGGCAGCAACCAGTAAGCAAACTGATTTTTTTAATAACAGAGTGAGGGAGCAAGAATGATTGGCAAGGAAACACCATCAGCGCTATGTCGCATACCAGGAAAGTTTATTAAAGTTAAAGGATCAAAAATTCATTATTTGGAACAAGGTGAAGGTGATCCGATCTTATTTTTACATGGTATGCCAACGTCGTCGTATTTATGGCGAAATATTATTCCTAAGCTGTCTGATCAGGCGAGATGCATTGCGCCTGATCTAATTGGTATGGGGCAATCGGATAAGCCGGATATAGACTATCGCGTGTTTGATCACATTCAATATATGGATGGATTTATAGAGGCGCTTGGCTTGAAAAACATCACAATGGTGCTCCATGGTTGGGGATCGGTTATTGGATTTGATTATGCCATGCGTAACGAATTAAATGTTAAAGCATTGGCTTTTTTTGAGTCGCAAATTCGCCCTGCCACAGATTGGAATATGCTTTCTCTGCCAGTGCAGCAATTTTCAAGTTTATTACGTCGTCCAGGCGCTAGTTATCGTGCTATTGTGAAGCAAAATTATTTGGTGAATCGTCTCTTATCAAGTGGTGTGGTGCGAGAGCTTTCCGCTGAAATTTTAGCGAATTATAAAGCACCCTTTCCCACGCCAGAAACTCGAAAACCCTTGTGGCAATACATTCAAGACCTACCTTTAGGTGATGGCCCAAAAGATGTGGTTGATTTAATGAGTCGTTATTCGGATTGGCTTTTGAAAACTCCGCTACCTAAGCTCATGTTGTATGCCGTTCCGGGTTTTATCACCACTATTGCTACAGTCCAGTGGGCAAAAGATCATATGGCGAATTTAACATTGGAATGTCTTGATAATGTGCTTCACTTTGCTCAAGAGTCTATGCCCGAATTGTTTGCCGAAAAATTACGGAAATGGTATGTTAGCTTGAATGCTGTAGATGCGGCATTGCCAGAGCACGAATCATTGCGTGATTGAAATTACTGGGACTGATGATGAGAATAAAATCTATTGTTTTAGTAGCAATTGTATTTTTAATGCTATTACTTACGTCTTGTCGGGGTGAGCCTGCTCCAGGTGCCGTTCATATGGGTAGTGCTTCTAATGGAGACCGAGTCATTCGTAAGTTTTTTTCTAAGGATAATGGAAAGTATAAGCTGCGCCCACATACCACCGGCTTGACCCCAACGTCATCCTCCGGCTTGACCGGAGGATCCAGAAAATTAAAACATCGCTAAATCGCGGGATGACGAACTTTGATTAATTGAATAGTTAGGAAGGTTACAGTGACTGATGGAGATGTTTTTAGTGGTTTTGGACTAGGGCTTAGGCCTGAGCATTATCAGTCGATTTTAGCTGAAAAACCTGCTGTTGATTGGTTTGAAATTCTCACCGAAGATTTTTTAGTCGCTGGTGGTGGGCCGCTTTATTATTTAGATAAAATACGAGCACAATATCCTGTTGCAATGCACGGGGTTTCATTATCAATCGGTAGCTGTGACTCATTGAATTGGGATTATCTAAAACAACTGAAATTACTGGTAGATCGTGTTCAGCCGATATGGGTGTCTGATCACTTGTGTTGGACTGGAATCGACTCGCTGAATACACATGATTTATTGCCATTACCACACACTGAAGAAGCTATTAAACATGTTGTTGATCGAGTAGAGCGAGTTCAAGATTATCTGCAACGACAAATTTCATTAGAAAATGTGTCTCGCTATATTGCCTACAAGCATTCAGTGATACCCGAATGGGAATTTCTAGCAGAAGTTGCGAAGCGGGCTGATTGCCTAATCTTGTTAGACATTAATAACATTTATGTGAATGCATTTAACTATGGATTTAATCCGGAACATTATTTAGCGGGAATTCCAAAAGAACGAGTGCGTCAGTTTCATATGGCAGGGCATAAGCATTGTCACACTCATATTATTGACACCCATGATAGCTCAATTGTAGATGCAGTTTGGGAATTATATGCTAATGCATTAAATTATTTTGCTCCGGTTGCGACTTTAATCGAGCGCGATGGCGACATACCCCCTATTCATGAATTAGTTGCTGAATTAAAAAAAGCACGGCAGGTCTATCAAGAAACGATACCTGAGAGGGTTAAATGAGTTCATTACGTCAACTTCAACAGGATCTGCAGGCATTTTTATTAAATCAAGATCCTGCTATTTGTGATTCGATAGCGGATTCACAGTCTTTAGCCGCCAGAGAATCTTTGAATATTTACCGAAATGGGTATTATCTACGTCTTGTGGGTATTTTGGCGAATGACTATAATATTCTCGCAGAGTTAATTGGCAAAAAACGCTTTGAAACTTTATTACACGATTATTTAAATGCCCATCCCTCGCATAGTTTTACCGTTAGAACGATAGGAAAATATCTGCCAGAGTTTATTGATAAGCGAGATGAATTCGAACCGGGTATCAGTGAATTAGCTGGTTTTGAATGGTCTTTAAATGAAATATTGTGTCTTCCAGATGTACCAGTTTTAACGATGGATGATTTAGCGCAATTATCAGAGGATCAATGGCTAAAGTTAGTATTAAAGTGCCAGCCGTCATTACGACTGTTTAAGTGTGAGTATAATACACTTGAGGTTTGGAAAAACAGTAATGAACATCAAGCTAAAGTAGCTTCTGCCATGTTAGCAGAGACCATGTTTTGTATTATTTGGCGAAAAGAAAGAGAAGCCTATTTTTACGAGACATCCAAAGAAGAAGCGGCTTTAATTCAAGCTATTATTGAAGGCGATGATTTTGAAACTTTATGTCAAAAGATGTTAACTTATTATGATGAAGACGCCGTTGTATCTTGGATAGCGGATACACTTAAATGTTGGATGGGTCATGGGTTTTTTGTGAAGGATTTTAGTGCATAAAACTGAAATGATAACAGGACTACTTAAGCCACCATCATTGAAAATTAACTTAGGAGTAGTTAATCATGAAAATATTAGTAACTGGAGCGAATGGATTTATTGGTTCACAGATGGTGAAAAGTTTATTGGCTGCGGGTCACGAAGTTGTTTGTTGTGTACGTTCAAGGGCGCAAACTCAAAAACATTTTCCAGATTGTGAGGTGAGAGACTGTGATTTTAATACGGACACTCATTCAGAAGTATGGCTGCCGCGATTAAAAGATATTGATGTAGTTGTTAATTGTGTGGGCATTTTGCAAAGCCGTGGTCGTGATCGTATTGAGGCGATTCATAGAGACACTCCTTGCGCTTTATTTAAAGCTTGTGTAGAAGCCCAAGTGAAAAAGGTGATTCATATCTCAGCCCTAGGTGCAGCTCCCGATGCACCAACAGCTTATGGTCAAACAAAATATGCAGCCGATCAATGCTTGTTAAATAGTGGTTTAGATGGCGTCATCTTGCGCCCTTCATTAGTTTATGGCATGTGTGCCTATGGTGGCAGTTCGTTATTTCGTGCTATGTCTGGATTACCTTGGATGACACCCTGTGTGGGTGATGGCCAGCAACCCTTTCAACCGATTTACCGCAAAGATTTAGCTCGGGCTGTCGTTAACTTGATTTCACAACCACTCTCGGGTGTGAGTGTCTTGAATGCATTGGGGCCCACTCGAGTCACGATGCGCGAACTATTATTAAAGTTTAGAAAATGGATGGGACTAAGTCGGTCCTGGGTATTAAAAATGCCTGTTTTTTTAATTCGCTTAAGTGCGCGTTTTGGTGACTGGCTCGGAGGGGGAGGGCCAATGAATACGACATCAATTAAAATGTTAATGGCTTCTCAATCTGCCGATCCAAAACCGTTTGCTGCTGCGATTGGATTTAATCCTCGTGGCCTTGATCAAGTCTTAGCGGAGCAGCCTCCTTCGGCACAAGATATTTGGCATGCACGCCTTTATTTTTTACGCCCCTTATTGCGACTCAGTATTGCTGTAGTTTGGTTATTATCGGGTATTTTACCGCTGACCGTATCGAAATCAATGAGCATCGCTGTGCTTGCCGCACTTGGTTTTGGTAGTGTGTCTGCTGGATTAGTGCTCTACGGGAGCGCCATCATCAATATAATTTTAGGTGTTTTAACCTGTTTGAATTGGCGTATTGAATGGGTGGGTACAATAGAAGCTGTTCTTATTGTATTGTACACCTTATTCGCCACTTTTTTGATGGGTTCGTTATGGTTTGATCCGTTTGGATCTCTATTTAAGAACATTCCCTTGTTCGTAGCTACTTTGGTCATGATGGCTATTTCGAGAGATCGTTGATTATCATTTTCTGCGAGTATGTATAGTACCCGCAATTTCAACTGCGGGTACTATATCTGTTAAGTTATTTCATTAGATAACCGGGACTGTCATTTATAGCCATGTATAAATGTCCTTTTATTGATCAAGATAACCAAAAGTAGCTGTATTATTTTTTCCAGAGTCAGCTTGTCTCTTGAGCCTGTTTAACTCGAGATAACCTAACATGGCAATTAGCTTTTTTTGATAATACATATGTGAAGTCCATAAACATTGTTATTTTATATTGATTCTTCTGACTGTTATGCCATACGCTAACTTTAATTATTGCTCCTGGCCCTAGTGTCTTTGGTGGCGGAATCAAGCGAGTTATTTTTTATCTTTAAGCAAAAAGATCGCAATTAACAAGGCTGTTAATTGCGAAATCGGAATAGCTACCAGGGCAACGTGATAGGTGTGGCGAGTGTATACTGCTGCGCCATGAAATACTGACCCATGGCGGCTCCAATCGAGTAAGAAACCGATTGTAGGTTGTAGCACTGCTCCACCTAACGTTGCAGCCATGTTTACAAATCCCATTGCAGTGCCTGAATGTTTTTTAGAACTATAATCTTTTGCTATGGCAAAGTTAAGTACATGAGCACTTTGAAAAAAGCCGAAGAGAAAACATAGGGTATAAATGACTGTGAGAGAAATATTGTTCATGTAGATTAAAAATAAAGTAGCGCACATTGAGCCTGCTGCTGCAAAAATTAAAAGTGGTTGACGTTTGCCGATTCGATCGGAGTACCAGCCAAAAAGAGGGCTACCAATTGCAACGCCGATAAAAATAGCGGAAATAGCACCGCCTGCGATTTGTCTCGTAACACTATCCGCTCGAGTTAAAAAATTTACACCCCAAAGTGCTGCAAAGGCTGAGGTTGGGCCCATCATCAGGCCGGCATATAAGCCGTTGACCCAATTGCGGCCTCGCGCAAGCGTTCTTTTCAATCCTTCAAAAATATGCGGCGTTTCAACTTCTTTTTTATGACCAGCCTTACGACGATGTTGGCGTTCACTAAAGGGTTTATCTTTGATAATGATGATAATGAGAGCAGCTATAAGTAAACCGAGTAATGCTAAGATAAAAGTCGTTTTTCGCCAGCCATAATGAGAAACAAGTACCGTTAACGGTGTTTCACCTAAAGTTGCACCTAAGTAGCCCGCTAAGTTGGTCATACCGGCTAATAATGCAAAGCGATAGGGTGGAAACCAAAGGATGATGAATTTCAAACAACAAATAAAGGCAAATGCAGAACCTAATCCAATGATGAAGCGTGCAATTGACCCAGCTGCAACGCTGTGTATTGTTCCAAACAGAAAAGTGCCGATAGCCACCAATAATATACCGAGCGTAGCTAAGCGCTTAGCACCGAGCCAGTCGACTAAGATTCCTGCGGGAATTTGCATGCTAGCGTAGGCGTAATAAAAAAACGCGCTCATGACACCAATTCCGCTAGCGTCGGTTCCTAATTCGCGAATTAAGTGCGGCCAATAAATACTAATAGAGACGCGCTGTAAAAATTCGTAGGCATAAAATAAAGCAGCGAGCCCCCAAATGAGCCACGGCATTAATGTCGTTTCACTGCGTAGTCCTTTTGAGGGATGAATGTTAGTTTTCTGTGGTAATGGTTTGTTCATCAGTTATCTCTTCTCGAATGGATAAATTTTTTATATCGTCTGCCGTTAATTCAACTTGTTCAATTTTGTTGAATCGACCTGTAATTTTTTGTGAAGATTTATGAACCAGCTCCACATCTTGATGTGCTTGATCAATATGCCGTGCCAGTTTATCCATCCTATTTTGGAAACGACTAAAATCTTTGCTGAGTGCGATTAAATGTTGTTGAATGATGTGTACTTGTTTGCGAGTGGCTGCATCTTTGATGACTGCACGGGCTGTCGTTAATATTGCCATCATGGTTGTAGGAGAAACAAGCCAGACTCGATGTTGGTGTGCGAATTCAATCAATTCGGGATAATGACCGTGAATTTCAGCAAAAATGGCTTCTGCGGGAATAAACAATATGGCACCGTCGGCCGTTTCTTCTGGAATAATGTATTTTTCTGAAATATCTTTTATATGTTTTCGAATATCGATTCGAAATTGTTGCTGCGCTTGATGGCGGGTCACTTCGTTGGTTTCTGAATTATTTAAAATACGAAAAGTTTCTAAGGGAAACTTGGCATCCAGGGCAATATTACCTGTAGGTTCTGGTAGGAATAATAGACAATCAGGGCGTTTACCATTAGATAACGTGTGTTGTAAGGAAAAATGTGATTCTGGAATCATATTGCGAATTAAGCTCGACAATTGTACTTCGCCAAAGGCACCGCGTGATTTTTTATCGCCCAATATTTCTTGCAAATTGGTGACACTGCTTGACAATTCCGCTAACTTTTTTTGAGCTTGATCGATAATGGTTAATCGTTTTACGACATCGGTGAAAGTAGCTGTTGTTTTCTCAAAGCCTGCCGCGAGTTGTCGATCGACTTCACCGCTAATTTCTTTTAAGCGCTGTTGGGTTTCTTGAGTCAGCTTATCGATGCGCTGGCTTAAATTTTCAGAATGCTGGCTAAGTGTTGTGCTCATCTGATTACGCACATCCAGCATGGCTTTTTGTAAACTATCTTGAATAAGCGTTAAACTTTTTATTTGATGTTCATCGAAACGACTGCGTTGCTCAAATTGCGCTTGCTGATGCTCTTTGAGTAAGTGTTGAATATCATCGCGTTGTTTTTCAAGCAAGAGCAGCCGGTCGTTAATTAGCATAAGCTGGTGCTTTAAGTCTTGTTGTGAATGCTGGTCTGTATTGCGAGTTGATTTATAGAGTAGCACTAAAATAAAGAAGAGGATGATGAAAATAGGCAGCGATAGTGCAATATTTTGCCAATCCATATCTTCCTCACTTTAGCCGGCGATTAAAAAGTTTCATGGTAACAAAATTTTGTAAGATGTTCATCGGCTGTGATCATTGTTTCGATTGAATGGGGAAAATATGATAGGCTAAATGAACTTTTGATAAGGGATTAATCGATGTCTCATGAGCTTCAAGATGTTTGTCGTATTGCCGTCATCGGGGAGTGTCTGTTGGAATTTAGTTCAAGGGATAATGATCTTTATAAAATGAGTTTTGCAGGAGACACACTCAATGCGGCCGTCTATTGGGCTCGTTGTAGTAATTTATCGACTGCCAAAATTGAGTATATCACCGGACTAGGTGATGATCCTTTTAGTGAACGTATGTTAAAAGCCTGGGAGCAAGAAGGCGTTGGCCATCGTTTTGTTAGGCGTTTTTTAGGTATGTTGCCAGGACTGTATATGATACAAACTGACGATGAGGGTGAGCGGCAGTTTTACTACTACCGAACCCATTCGCCTGCGCGCCAAATGTTTGCTGGTGTATCCGGTGACAAGCTTGCGCAACAATTGCAATCCTTTGATTATATTTACTTTTCAGGCATCACTCTTGCTATTTTAGCCAGTGATCAAGATCGGGATAAGCTTCTCCTGGCTCTAGAAAAAGCGCGTATGCAGGGAGCCAAAATATGTTTTGATGATAATTATCGGCCGGTCTTGTGGCCTTCCTTGGAAGAAGCGCAAAAATGGATGCTGCGATCATTTGAGTCGGCAGATATTGCTTTACCCTCGTTTGATGATGAGCGAAAACTATTTGGAGACCGTACAATGCAAGCGTGTGCTAAGCGTCTGCGTGGATATGGGGTGGAAGAAATCGTTGTTAAGCGAGGTGCTGAAGGTTATTTACTCTCTAACCCAATTGAAGAAGAGTTGGTTTGTGCTCCTGTGATAGAACACATTGTAGATACCACCGCAGCAGGTGATGCTTTTAATGGTTGCTACCTCGCATCACGGATTTATGGGATACCAGCTCGGCAAGCAGCTGCAAAAGCAGCTAGACTTGCTGCTGTTGTGGTCAGTCATCAAGGCGCTATAATTGACATGAGCTATATGAAGAAATTTCTTGATAATCAAATGGGAAACGGAGTTTTATAAAGTTGTTTATAGCGGTGTCTAATGAAATAGTGGTGTCTAATGAAATTACATGAGTCAAGTTTGATCGAAAGAGGGAGACGCATGCTGAAAATTAGACACCACTGTTATTACTATAAAGTGGATGCTGATAGATTGCAATTAATTTTATGATTAACTTTATAAATAATATATAACCAATTGATTTAGATAAATAAACATTAGGAGTTTTCTGTAGGAAAAAACAATGGAGTTGGTGTTGTGCGAACTTGTTTTGCACAGGCAAGATTAAATAATGAAAAGGGTATTTTAGATATGAGTAAATGCGATAAAGTGATTTCGCCCTCTGGGGTTTTGGAAGACATTCCAGAGCAAACGTCTGCATTGCTATATTCAAAGCTGTTGCAGGATCGAGCTCAAACGGTAGGATTTGATTGGAACTATTTAGATGAAATTATCAATAAATTACAAGAGGAAATTAATGAGTTCCAAGAAGCTATTACTCAAAACAACCGCTCTGCAATGATTGATGAGTTTGGGGATATTCTGTTTACCTGCGTGAATATTGCTCGTCATGCTAATCTGGATGTTGAGCAAGCGCTCTCACACTCCAATGAAAAATTTAAAAGACGCTTTCATTATCTTGAACGCCAAGCAAAAATACAAAAGCAATCTATTTCACAAATGACTTTTGACCAGATGTTGGAACTATGGGAACAGGCAAAGGCGGAGGAGTGATGGGTTAGCATTAGGGATAGTTGATTTTATTCAGGATAGCAGTATGAAAAAAGTCATTGCAAAGGATGCAACAGCTGGATTCCTTTCCGGGATTTTAATGATTGTGCTTAGTATTTCCTTTGCGGGTTTAATTTTTTCTGGTGTCCTAAGGATCAACTTATTGGATGGTATTGGTCTTGTGCTGACTGGGTCAGTGGTCATCGGTCTGACAATGGCTTTATTCAGTTCATCACCTCTGACAATTGCTTCTGTTCAAGATAACCCATCTATCATTTTCGCCATCATGGCGGGGGCGATTGCCCACAGTATGATAGGTGCGTCCTCACAAAGCATCTTTGCTACTGTGATTATGGCTATTTTGCTAACAACGGTGATAACAGCATTATTGATGTTGACTCTAGGTGTAGCACGTTTAGGTAATCTAGTGCGCTTTGTGCCTTACCCAGTCATGGCTGGTTTCTTAGCAGGTACCGGTTGGTTGATATTTCAAGGCGGATTGCGAGCGGTTCTTCATTCGCCTCTAACGCTGCAGCAATTAGGGACGTTAATGCACCCGGCGGCGTTGCATTATTGGTTGCCTGCTTTGTTATTGGCCCTTATTCTTTTTGGTTCTCAGCGACTATTTAAAAGGCCAGCCCTGATACCGATCATTATCATTATGGCTCTTGTGGCATTTTTTTTGACGGTTGCTTTTGCCAAAGTACCCTTGGCTAATCTGAGCAAAGCGGGTTGGTTTCTTGGGCCATTTCCACAGGGTCAATTTTGGCATCCACTGCGATGGTCTGTATTCTCAGAAGCGAACTGGTTAGCCATATCAGGTCAGATGGGTAATATGATTGCAATTGTATTTGTTTCAATCATTGCGCTGTTGCTCAGTAATAGTAGTTTGATTTTAGAAACTCGAAAGGAAATGAACTTTAATCATGAACTCAAATTTACAGGGATTGCAAACCTTGCGGCTGTATTATTGGGTGGTGGTTGTACGGGTTATCAATTACTTTCAGGGTCTGTATTAAATAATAGATTAGGTGCGAAAACACGTTTATCAGGCATTGTGGCTGCCTTAATTTGTCTTCTAGTTTTGATATTTGGTATGACAGCGCTTTCTTATTTTCCTCGTTTTATTGTTGCTGGAGTATTAATGTACCTTGGCTTAGATTTATTAGTGAAATGGCTTTATGAAATTTGGTTTAAACTGCCTGCCATCATCTGCATTGTGGCATTAGCGATTTTCCTAATTATTGCTTACTATGGCTTATTGCAAGGCATTATTTTAGGTGTTGTGATTACACTGATGATTTTTGTGTTTCGCTATAGCCGCATTAGGGTGATTAAAAATGTGTTAGATGGTGTGATGTTGCATAGTAATGTAGAACGGCCTATGGCTGTGCAATCGATTTTGCGAGAGCGAGGTAAGGTGACCTATATTGTTAAATTGCAGGGCTATTTATTTTTTGGAAATGCCAATACCATGGTGCGAAGTATTATTGAACGATTGCGAGATGTTCATCGTTCTCGCCTGAAATTTATACTGGTGGACTTTTCATTGGTGAACGGCATGGATTTTTCTTCAGTATCAAGCTTATTGCATTTATGTGATATAACAAAAGAGCATGAAATACAATTAGTGTTTACGTCAATGCCAAAAAAAGCTGCTCTTGAACTTAATCAATATTTTATGACGGTTCACAAAATGCCTAATTATTTGTTATTCGATGATCTTGATCATGGCTTAGAATGGTGTGAAGAGCAGTTATTGAAAGCCACGGTTTTATACAAACCCACCCTAGGAAAGGCGGCCAATTCTTTGTTAGCATTGTTTCCTAATAAGCAGGATCAGCAACGGATCAGTACATTTTTTGAGAAGTTGGAATTACCTGAAAATCAAGTGATCTATAGAAGGAATGATTCATCGGATGATCTTTATTTTGTTGAATCAGGGACCTTGGAAGTATTGTTTGAGGAAAGAGGTGATTTACAAGCGCGTTTGAAGAGTCTGGGTGCGGGTAATATTGTTGGGGAAATTAGTTTATATCTGGGAGCCAAGCGAACGGCGACTGTGATCACAAAAACGCCTTGTGAGCTCTATCGGTTATCCAAACAGGCGATGCACAGGCTGCAGCAACAATACCCTGCGATTGCAGCACAGCTTCATCATTTTATCGCTTGTCAATCGATGGTGAGAATGATTCATAGTAATGAAGTGATTAGGGCTTTGTTGTAGTTTTGTTAAGAATAACGTTCTCATTGGTTGCTTACCGACCCGTAGATGGCATAAAATCGGCAGGGACTGTACTCTGGAAAAATAAGAAGGAGCGAGTATGTTTCACGGTAGTATTGTGGCATTGATTACGCCGATGTTCGATGATGGTGAGGTGGATTATCAAAGCTTAGAGCAATTGGTTGACTGGCATCTTGAAAGCGGAACTGATGGATTGGTGCTGTTGGGAACAACAGGTGAGTTTGCAACAGTCGAAGATCGGGAACGTGAACGAATTGTGAGTCGAGTAATTGCAGAGGTCGATGGAAAAATCCCGGTGATTATTGGCACTGGCGTTAATTCGACTCGAAAGGCCATTACAATGACTCGGCTAGCCATGGAGTGGGGTGCTGATGCGGCGTTGTTAGTTGTCCCTTATTATAACAAGCCGACTCAGGAGGGGCTCTACCAGCATTTTCGTGCAGTGGCTGAGGCTGTACCTATTCCGCAAATCCTTTATAATGTCCCAGCACGGACTGCCTGTGATTTGTTGCCTGAGACGGTACAACGATTGAGTCACTTTTCAAACATTGTGGCGCTTAAAGAGGCAACCGGTGATATCGCTCGTTTGAATGAGTTATTGAAGCTGGATATGGAAATCGATATGCTTAGTGGCGATGATAGAACGGCTTTGGATTTTATGTTAGCCGGTGGTAAGGGTATGATTTCTGTTGCAGCCAATGTGGCTCCATCACAAATGCATGAACTCTGTCAATTTGCATTAAGTGGGGATGAGGTGAAAGCAAGAGAGATAGATCATCAGCTGCAGGCTGTTTATCAACAATTAACGGTTGAATCTAATCCAATCCCTACTAAATGGGTTTTGGCTGAGATGGGTAGAATTAAACGTGGAATTCGTTTGCCATTAACACCACTCAATCAACGATATACGTCTGCTGTGCGTGAAGCGATGAAAACAGCAGGCATAGTTTAAGTGAGGAGAAAAAAATGTTACGCCAATTAAAAGTGCTAATCAGTCTGGTTTTATGTGTGTTGTTAGCGGCCTGTAGCTCAGCCCCTAGCAATCGAAATGTTGCCAAGCAAGCCGAAACAATACCGCCAATTGTCGTGCCTCATGGCGCACATGCACCGAAACTGCATGCTTATTTTAAAGTGCCCGCAGTGCCCAGTAAAATCACACATGCGGGCACAGTTACCTTGTTGCCACCAGGCAGTCAACGTTGGTATAAACGATCGAAATCGACAATTTCGAAAACAAAACATCAACAATCAAAGCGAAGTCATGTCAAACAACAGACGCAGAAAAAAATCAGCTGGGCACGATTACCTAATGGTACTTCAGGATTGATTATAGCGCAGAGCAAACGTGGGCAAGCTTGGACACGAGTAGGTCGGGCATTGCATCAATCGTCTTATCAAATACTGGACCAAGATAGTGGCATGGGAACCTATTACATCTTAGATACCAAAAAGACTGGTAACAAGGTGACAGATAAGACACCTATCTATCATTTGCTCGTGAAACAAGTCGGAGATCATTCAGAAGTGTTGTTGACTAATCAACACAATAAACCTCTCGATAGTAAAGTGACACACCGTGTCTTAGCGACTTTGTTGAAGCAGTTAAGTTAAACAGTGAGGAAGTAGTATGCAAATACAACGCCAAAAATTATTATACAGTGGAAAAGCAAAATCATTATTTGAAACGTCGGATAACGATTTTTTAATTGCTGAGTTTCGTGATGACACAACCGCATTCGATGGCGCTAAACATGAAAAGTTGGCAGATAAGGGTCATGTCAATAATCAAATTAACGCTTATATCATGCAGTATTTAGCAAGCTGTGGTATACCGACTCATTTTGAAAAATTATTATCCGACAATGAGTCTTTAGTGAGACGCTTGAAAATGATTCCGTTGGAATCGGTAGTGCGCAATATAGCTGCAGGTAGTTTGTGCCGTAGGTTGGGTATAGAAAAAAATAAATCGATATCACCGCCGCTTTTAGAATTATTTTTAAAAAATGATGAACTTCATGATCCGCTCATTAACGATAATCATGCCATCAGCTTTGGATGGGCGAATGCTTTGCAGCTGCAAAAAATGAGGGAACTCACCTTGCAGATTAATGAGGCACTTTCAGAATTGTTTGCTAAAGCCGGCTTATTATTGGTTGATGCCAAGTTTGAGTATGGCATCGCAAGTGATGGGAATATGTATTTAGGTGATGAAATTAGCCCAGACTCCTGCCGGATTTGGGATGCTACAACTCATGAAATTCTCGATAAAGATCGCTTTCGCCAAGATCTTGGCGATGTGATTCCTGCTTATCAACAAGTCGCGCAAAGGTTGGGGATATACGAAGATGTAGCGAAGCGTTGATGGCGTGCCTCTTATCTTCGCGAACGTGCATCTCACCGTCGTCATCCTCGCGGAAGCGTGTTTCGTAGGGATGACGTTGTAGTATCAGCTTCTGCCTTTCTTTTTAGTTTTGAATGCCTGACTTAGAGCCTGCCCATCAAAATGCAACGGTGCATTGCCGGTTGTTGAGAAGTAATATATCGCACCGCACAATATGATGCGAGCTGCAGAATAAACAACAGAAACGCCTATCCATATCAAGATGGCCAAGGCAACAAGTGTGATGCCAGCTAGTCTGCTTTCTGCCAGCGTTGATCCGTTAGACCCATTGATTAAGCTTATGCCAATCATTAAAGGCACGGCGATGACAAGCAGAGCGACGAATAAAAATAAGCCTAAACTTAAATTGGAAGTGAGTGATTTGCCCCATTGTTTGTGCATGGTATGACTTGAACGTTTAATCGCTTGAATAGGGCTTGTTTTGTCGATCACTAAAACTGGGACTACAAAGTAAGTGGCCAAAGTCCAGGTAATGCTGGCTAAAAATGAAATCACCACATTCAAAGTTGGCCAGCGGTCGATCCATGTTTCAATAGCGCGGATGATAATGCCAATAGTTGTGGCGATTAATGTCCAGCAAAACAGTTGTGGTAGACGATTCACTGCTGTTTTCAAGCCGTAACGTAGGCTGGGTTTTTGGCCTTGGAAGTGTTGGTAAGCGCAAGCGATCAGAGCCGCATTAAAAAAGATGATTAGGAGGTTAATCACAAAAAAGAATACGAGAGCGACGGCAAATATCATGGGCGCATAATGGTTGACTTGCCCACTCGATTCAATTTTCAATAATGGATCAATAATAAACGAGAATAGCGCGATGATGCATAAGGTGCTACACAGTGGCAGAATGAGTAACTTCTTGTTATTACCCACAAACTGCAGCGTTTGCTTTGCGAGCTGCCAACCCGTTTTGATTTTCGATTGAGCCATATTGCGATACTTTAAAATCTTAAGATAAGCTTATGATTATACGGAATCTAGCAGTGATCGTCAAGGTGTACTTGTAATTCAATGGCTTACAGATGACATCCGTGAGAGAGGATAAAATCACTATCGATATACTGATGGCTCATGTAAAATGCGCTGTATTATGAATATGCCACCAGATGTGATGGCCTTGCAAGCCAGTGATTTCGATTTTGAGCTGCCCTCTGAACTGATTGCCCAATTTCCATTACCAAAACGTAGCGCGAGTCGGCTCTTGTGTTTGAATGCTAAGTCACAGGAAATCAATCATCGACACTTTTCAGATCTCGTTGATTTGATTAATCCCAATGATCTGTTGGTGCTCAATGATACCCAAGTGTTTCCAGCGCGATTATATGGCCGAAAAGCGAGTGGTGGGCGTGTGGAATGTCTTATAGAACGACTCTTGCCGAATCATCAAGCACTAGTGCAACTCCGTGCAAGCCATTCACCGAAACTGGGCAGTTCGTTGTTATTTGCCGATGCTATTGAAGTGCAAGTCCTCGAACGGGTAGGGGAGTTTGTTAAGCTGCAATTTCCTAAGGCTGTGCCCTGTTTGGGTATTCGTAACCAA